>Ga0209979_1000034_pt1 | contig 256712 bp, 225 predicted proteins | sample AnhtaG_FD_183114 | JGI IMG/M metagenome (GOLD analysis project Ga0209979, IMG submission 183114) | Deep subsurface microbial communities from Anholt, Denmark to uncover new lineages of life (NeLLi) - Anholt_01485 metaG (SPAdes) (version 2) | ecosystem: Environmental > Aquatic > Marine >...
ACACAATATAAAGGATGTTAGAGGTAATTTAACACAACATCTAGTTAGGTGCTACAGTTGATTGCTTGTAAATGATTGAAAATAATTGAATTAAGAGATGCTTAAATTATATTGGCGAAAGTCGGGATAGAATCTCTCCTTACTATGAAGATACTTTGGCCCCAGGAAATCTGTCTGGTGGAGTATATTCGGAGCATCGGCCTTAATGGAAGGATAATTCTTCCCCTTGGACTTATAACCCTTTTTTCTCTTTTTGGTAAGATGGTTCCTCTTTAGTACCCTGTTGATAGTCCAGACTGGAGGAGGTTCAATATTGAGCTTCGTAAGTTCCCAGGCTATAGCCCCTGCTCCTATCTGGGAATACTTTGTATTTTCGAGTTTTTTCCTTGTCTGGATAATGATCTGTTCCATATGAAAATCAAAGGACCGATTAGGTGACTTAGGAGCTCTTGATAGTTCTTTATACCAATGGTCATCCCCGTATCGAAATCGATAGAGTCACTTGTAAAGCCAGCTCTTAGATCGTCTCAGCTCGCTGCAAGTATTGGAAATCTCTTCTCCTTCTAGATATCGCTTAATTGACTTGATGCGTAATCTCTCTTCCTCTTTGTCCATTTACCTTGACCTCCTTTTTTAGATCAAGGTTCAAACAAAAATAACAGAGAGTCAATAGAACCAACTCTTCAGTCTTCAAAGATAAGAGTCCACGATGTTGTGCTATAAAAACCTTTAATTACAGTCCACGATGTTATGCTATAATTACAGTCCACGATGTTGTGCTATTTGTCAATTAATTATTAGCTTTGTCCCAAAGCTACTTGATTAAAGGGGAAAAAAGGACAGGCTACTTTTTCCCCTTGTCATCGCGAGGAGCATAGCGACGTGGCGATCTCATAAAAAATGTTGAGATTACCACGCTACGCCCGCAATCAGACTGTGTCACAATTCAAAAATGTGAAAAAAATTGATAAAAAATCCCATTTTAGGCTGTGATTTTGATGAATAAGTATCGTTAATACTCATTTTTGACTGAAATATTGTATTTATCTCCCATTTTTAAATATGGCACTTAATTGTGACCCAGTCTGAATGACAAGGAAACAACACAAAATATTGAATTAAATCCAAAATAATGAATATTATCCAAAATATTGGATTCCGATTTCTTTGACAAGGAAAGCGTTATTTCTATAATATTGATAATAAAGAAATTAATCTTTAGCTAACAATCTTAAAAATTGGCACAAATATTGCTCTATAAAATATTGGCATTGGTACATGATAATTATAATCTATTCTTATCTAAGAAGATCTTAAAAGGGAAAAAGCTGATTACGAACATCAAAAAAGACAAAAGGTTGTTTAGATTTGCTAAATAATTGTGTGAAGCCAAAAATCTTTACAAAGGGGGTGGTAATCACGGGATGATATGATTTTATAGGTTAAAGTTTGGAGTGGAAAGCGAAATTTTCCACTTCAGGGATCTAAACTTTATCTCGCTCAGCATTTAAGCTCAAATAACGAATAAAAAGTTGAGCGAGAAAAACTTCTAATCCAAAAAGGAGAAAAAAAAGAATGAGTAAATTGAAAACTTTTACCTTTACTCTACTTGCCCTCTTACTGATTTGTGGATTCGTGACAGCTCAAGAGGATGTAGGAAGAATCGTTGGAACCGTCGCAGATGATGAAGGGAATGCTCTCCCTGGCGTATCAGTGGTAGCAACGAGCCCGAAACTGATAGGTAACGCTACCTCAATAACCGATGAAAATGGTGTCTATCGTCTCCTATCACTGCCCTCAGGAACATACACTATTAGATTTATTCTACCAGGATTTAATACTATTATCAGGAAAGGGATTATCGTCGATATTGAGCAGACTATAACAGTTAATATCACCATGGAACCAGCCACAGTAGAAGAGGAAATTACTGTTATTGGAGAATCACCTTTAATTGATGTCAAGAGCACGGTCAAGGGGATGATTCTGACCAAACAGATGTTTGAAATCCTTCCGAGAGGCAGGGATTTTGTTTCTCTGGTTGCGACCATACCTGGAGTGCAAAGTGAACCTGGACTGGGCGGGATATCAGTCGATGGTGCCTCTGGTGCTGAAAACATGTTTTTTATTGATGGGATGGATACAACACACGTAGCCGGCGGAGAACAGGCTCAATCAGCTAATTTTGATTTTGTTGAAGAAGTTCAGATTAAAGCCAGTGGTTATCAGGCAGAATTTGGCGGTTCACTGGGTGGTGTTATTAATGTTATTACCCGATCCGGTGGAAATGAATTTCATGGTGGACTCACTCTTTACTACAGTGGCAGCGCTCTTAATGGCAAAGAGAGAGACCTCTTATCACTAAACCCAGTAACTCTAGCTGCAGAATATGTGAATTACCAGGATATGTCTGGCAAAGTTGAAGTACAGCGATGGGAACCCGGATTCGATCTTGGCGGATATGTGATAAAAGATAGGCTCTGGTTTTACGGAAATTTTATGCCAGTCTTTCGAAAAACAACAAGGCCTATAGACTTTTTGAGTGGTGAAACAGGAGATTATACCCAAGATCGGAAATGGATGAATTTTACTGCGAAAATTACAGCTCAGCCGATGAAAAATTTGCGAGTGTCTTTTGGCTTCGTCAATAATTGGGAAAACTGGAGAGGTAATCTCCCCCCTCGAGATGGAAGTGGAAGTTATGATTATGCTTGGGACAAACCCGGAGAGAATTGGCCAAATTTTTCTACATCAGTAAATGCAGATCTAACCCTGGGTAATAATTTACTGATTAGTGCTCGCGGGGGATGGTTCAGGACCGATAACACGAACCAACAGGTTCTTCCTACGGAACAACGAATACGATTTAATCTTAGTTCCGCTGATATTTTTGACGTGTACGGTTGGCCAGAAGAAAAAAGAAGGCCAAATAATTGGAGTAGTACTCTCGATATGTATGCAACTACAAAAGAGATGTATGAAAGAATGGCTGGTAGAGTTGATCTCAACTATTTCTTCGATCTGGGCGGAGAACATTCCATCAAAACAGGTATTGCATTTACTAGAGTCCATAATGATCTAGCTATGGGTTCGCTGTTTCCCTATATCTATTTATATATTGGTTATCCCTATGAATTGTACACAGGAGAAGAAGTCATAGGAGACTATGGATATTATCGGTCATATTATCCATTAGGATTCCCCGCATTTGCTAATAACCATTCAGACAGATGGTCAGTGTACTTACAGGATAGCTGGACTATTATGGATAGGCTCACCCTGAACGCGGGTATTCGATTGGAAACGGAATATATCCCTTGTTTTAGCGATGATCCAAAATATGCAGATACGCATCCAATAGACTTTAAATGGGGAGATAAAATCGCTCCTCGTTTCGGTTTTGTCTATGATGTCTTTGGCGATTCCAGCATGAAAATATTTGGGTCCTTTGGTCTCTTCCGTGATGTCATGAAACTGAGTCTGGCAGAAGGTCTTTATGGCGGTGATAAATATCAGGTCAATTATTATACTCTTGATACTATGGATTGGGAAACAATTGGCTCGGGGACAGCTCCTGACTTCAATATACCAGGAACATGGCTTGATTTTAAGGATTGGCGGATACCAGCAATCGAGAGTACCGATCCGGATATGAAGCCCATGACCCAGTCGGAAACATCCCTTGGTCTTGAAAAACAACTCTCGGAACATCTTTCTTTTTCTGCTCGCTATGTCTATAAGCACCTGATCTATGCGATTGAAGATATTGGATTTATGACTGAGCTAGGTGAAACCTATCTTATTGCAAATCCCGGTTTTGGATTGTCCAGTGTGGATGATCCTGCCTATCCTCGTTGTCCGAAAGCCAAACGTAATTACCATGCGGTCAATTTAAGCCTGCTGAAAAGGTTTAGCGATAACTGGTTTGGCGGCGTGACCTATACCTGGAGCAGGCTCTGGGGTAACTATTGCGGTTTAAACAGTGCCGACGAGTGGGGCGACCCAGTAGCTGCTGGAGGCACTGGATTGGGAAGAAATGATCCTAATACGAACAGGTATTGGGACTATTGGTTCTTGATGTTAGACCAGGATTTAAATGATTCTTCTGGATTATTGCCTACAGATAGAACACATTTTGCGAAGATCTATGGCAGCTACGTATTCCCATTTGGTTTAACGGTTGGTACGGTTATCAATGCTTATAGTGGAATTCCCGTTACGACAGAAGTCAATATGAATAACCTACAAGGATATTATCCCTTAGGCCGTATGGATACAGGCAAGCGGACACCCTTTGTTGTGTATGGCAACCTTTATGCTGAATATAACTTGAGAGTCTCCGACAGATACACCATCCAGTTCAATGCTAATGTGGATAATATTTGGAATACCAAAACAGCACGAAGAGTGTATGGCGCATATAACCGAGATAATCCCGTTTTGACAGATGACGAAATTTTAGCTTCGGCAAATTACAAAGACTATGCCCAAGTATTAGATCCTCGATATCTGATGGATTGGGATTACTTTACACCAATTAGCGTCCGACTTGGCTTGAGATTAATGTTCTAATCCACGCAGGACATAACGAACAGGTAGATCCACTTGAGAGCCTCCCACTGGGGGGCTCTCTTTTTTTTAGTGCGTTCAGCATGACACGATCACTTGGATATGAGAGTCCTCCAATCGCCCGGTAAAGGGGACGGTTAGCCGGACGACAAGGGTGGTCTCGTCGTCAGGTGTTAGGATAGGCTGACAGAAGCCAGCAGAGGGTCAATAGACTATTTCTTTATTTTCTCCAAGTAATCAATTATATTTCTAACTTTTGGTGCTTCCGGGGATTCTGGGTCAAGCTCTAAGAATTTATTTAGGTTTAGTTTGGCTTTCTCATAATCGCCTTTGTTTAAATACACATAGCCCAATTTTAGATAGGGAGGCCCCCAATCGGGTTTAATCTGGGCAGATAATTTAAAATAGTAAATGGCTTCATCTACTTTCTGGTTTAAAAAATAGATTTCTCCGACATTATAGGGTAAAATTTCATTATCAGGGTAGGCCTCAATGGATTTTTTGAAATAGTCTTGTGCTGTTTCAAAATCCTCTTTTTTCAAGTGGCACTCACCGATACCAGCAAGAGCTTTAGCTGCCATTTCCTTTCCCATTAAATCGTCTTTTTTGGCCTCCTCCAGGACTATATTGTATTCTTCTATGGCTTTATTAAGTTCTCCCTTTTCTCTATAACAATCACCGATGTTGAGATAAGTTTGATAGGCACGGGGATTTTTCTCAAGAAATTGTTCCAGGAGAGCAATAGCCTCATTATATTTTTGCTCATTAAAGAGTTGATTTGCTTTTTCAATAATATTTAGAGAAGCCTCGTCTTCAATTATAGGCTTCTCAGATACTTCAATTTTCTTTAAAGTCAAAGGAATTTTTGGGTTCCTTTCCAATTGGCGGACGTATAATTCCGTAGAGGCAGGAATATAGCCCTCGGCTGAAGCAGTCACTCTCCAAGTCCCTGTGCCTAGACCGATAATAGCCCATTCTCCTTTTTTATCGGTTGTTGCCTCTTGTTTAAACTGGGTATTTTTTTGAAACTCAATAACAACCTTAGCTGATTTTATTGAATTCCCCTCTTCATCTACGACAACTCCATTAATTCTTCCTTTCCCCCTTCCGGCTTGAGCAAGGACATAACTGACGAATAAAAGAGAAATTAAAATTATTGATGATAATTTAAAGAAGATTGTGGTCTTCATCTTGAATGACCTCCCGAAGAACTTAAATTCTTGAAGGAAAATGAATCCAGTTAAATTCTTTCAAATAGCAAATTTTGCTTTTTTCGCCACCCTACTTCCGTCAATTTTATTTTCTAACTCAATAGTAAGAATGTAATTTCCAGGCTCAAGATGTACTGGAATTTCTATTACATAATCTTTCCCAATTAATTCTTCCAAGTTTTCCTCTTTTAAAGAGATTGGGTAATTCTTTTTATGTTCCCAAACTTTTTTCTGGGAAGAATCAAAAATTTCCATAGACAATTCTGAAGTTGTTTTCAATTTATTTTCTTCCTCTTTAAACCAGATATTTTTATACGGGATTTCAATTTGAATAAGCACTTCATCTTCTTTAACTTTTTTTATTTTTAGATTGAAATCAAAAACAACTTTTTCTGCCTCTGCTTTTGGTTTTCTTTCCATTTGAGCTTTATTAATTTCTGAGATATGTCGGGCACTAAGCGGCTCTAATTTATAGTCGCCATTCCATGCGTAATCAATAAAAGCAATAGGGAAAAAACCGTAATACCATATTTCCATTGGTTTTCCATAAAAGTCGTAACCTCTAGGATAAACATCTCTGTGGTCAGGAGGTCCGAGCAGGATGTGAATTCTTCCCCTATCTTGCAACCAACCTTGAGTGCCTCCTTCTTTGAATAATCTATTTGCCTCTTCAATTCTTGTAAAATACTGTTCCTTAAACTCATTCTCTTCTGTATCGGGATCAGGATCTCTTTTCTTCCAGAATTCTTCAATGAAATTTTTTCTTTCTGAAGGGGGAAGGTTAAGTAGAATTTTACGTTCTTGCTTGGTAATGATATATCTCACTTTGGAAAGGAATTCCTTGCTTTCCGGGCTTAAATTTTTCTCCAATTTACGAGAAGCACATGAGATAAAAATCAGGAAGCAGAAAAAAAGAAGCAGGGAACAATTGAGCTTTCTCATTTTTTCTCCCTTATTGATTCTACAATCTTTTTCAGCTTTTCTTGTTTAGGGTTGATTTCCAAGGACTTTTCCCAGGCAATCAAAGCCTCTTCTTTGTTACCTAATTGATAATAGCATTCTCCTATTGAATTGAGAATATTGAGATTATTCCCATAGTGAGAAAGGTAATCCTTGTAATGAGAAATGGCATCTCCAAATTCACCCAGAGCTTGGCAAGATTTTCCTAAAATTCCTAAAAATTCATATTTTTCTTGATCTTTTAGAAACGGAATAGCTATCTGTTTCACTCTTTGATATTCTTTTGCCATGAAAAGTGCACGACTAAAATCTAGGGCAAATTTAATTGAATTTGGATTTTTTTGGTAAGCTTTTTCTAATAAGGTTTTAGCCTTCTGAATATCTTTTTTATTAAAAAACTGATTTCCTAAAATGTTTACATATAAAGGATCGTCAGAGGACGGCATTGGTACAGAGAGAACCCAGGGTCTTGGCAAGAAAGCCAAAGGAGAAATATAAAAATTGCTTTGTTCAAATAGTATTTCATTTTTATTTTCGTTAAAAAGAGAGACTTTAATTTTGTAATGAGCTGGGGAAAGATTTGCTTGGGGGAATTCTTCCAAAAAATTCATTCTATCAGGGTATTCATTTATATTTTTAATCAATGAATAAATTTTTTCGCTGTCTTTAAATATAGAGTACTCCAAAATCCCATTTTCTTTAAGCTTTTCATCTAAACCATAAATTTGGAAGAAAAGATATAAATTGTCTTTAAGAGAAAAATCATTTCGAGGTGAAGGCACAAGCCAAATATCTTCAATCATGAAAGGTTTATTTTTCCCTTTATACTTTGAGTTCTTTATTATTTTATTCGCTAGTGTTAATGAACTCATTTGAAGAGAAGAAGCTTTGGGGATTATGATATCTTTCTCTATTGAGGTAAATTCTTTAGAAACGGTATTTTTAACAAGCAAATTAAATCTATAATTTCCTTCGATTAATGGAAACATATCTTGAAGACTGAATAATTTTGCTTGTATTTTACTTAATTGTTCTTCATTAAATTCAATAGGTATTCTTCTTTCAAATTGGTAAATTGGATTTCCCTTTAAATCAGAAATTTTGCCATTTATTTCTAAATTTGTAAAAAATTTATTTTCATACTGTTCAATGGAAAGTTTTTGCGGCTCAACAGCAAAATGAACAAAGAAAATTCCAGAATTATCTCTTATTATTTTTATTAGATTATCATTATCTATATAATTAGCCGTGTATTCCACTTCAACGATATCTTTATACTTGAGAAGTTTTTCAGCATATGCATCTTTTACCTTTTCACGGGGAGCTGAGGGGATTTTGTTCGAGATGAGAATCTCTGAAGCAATAGAGGGTTTTGGCATGTATTCTGATTCCGTTGGGATCAAAGAGAGGGAAATGCGAGCTATATCCGGTTCGATTCGAAGAAGCTCATTGTATGCTGTTAAATAGTCTGTTGGGTCTCCTTTAAAGTGAATTAGTAGACTTTGAGGGCCGAATTTTACTGGACTGTAGAATTCATATTCGCCCATCCCCCTTTTTTTGAAGAAAACAACACTGAATGAATTGGGTAGTCCGTATTCAGCCATGCCGCTATAGAACCATATTATTATTGGATAGACTTCGGTATTGTTTTCAAATTTATCAGTAGAATTTGACTCACCTAATATTATATAAATTTTACCCATATCTGTTCTCCAGCCCGGCCCAGGGGATTCTCTCCCAAACCATTGATTGGCATATTTAATGCGGCGGTAATGTTCTTTTTTGAATTCATTCTCGGGGGTGTTTGGATTAGGATCACGCTGTTTCCAGAAAGCTTCAATGAACAAATTCCTCTCACGATCTGTTTCAAGCCGCAGAAAAACATCCTTTTCTTTGGGAGTGATAATATAAACGACTTCCTCCTCAAGCCACTTGCGATATTCTTCAGGGAGATCCTTAGATGATTTTTTCCCTTGATTGTTATAAGCTGGAAAAACTGAGAGTAAAAAAAGTACCAGCAGTGATAAATATGTAGTTTTTTTCTTCATTGTAATGACCTATGTTTCAATTCTATTAAATTATCGGATAATTTTCAAGTGGTAGTCAGAGCTGAGTTCCCCCCAAAAAAAGACAAGGAAAAAGGGAAGGCAAATTGAGCAGATTAGATTATCTTTCTAGACGTTATTTTTCGAGGGCTTTAAGAGTCGCCTTTTTTAATTCAGGTTTTATTTCTGCTCCATTTGCCTCGGCTTTATTCAGACAGTCCAGAGCTTTTTGATACTGTTTAGCCATAAAATACAGATTGGCAAGATTATTATAAGCATTCCCATGTTGGGGATTTATTTTTATAGCTTCAAGATACTGGGCATAGACATGTTCGGGCATTGTCTCCACGCATTTTCTCAGTAAATATAGGTAACATGATGATGTGATGCACCTCCACATGGGAGTCTATTGTATGATAGACTGCCCATGAACGAGAAACATTTAAATTTAAGTAGGTACAATGAGCTTCGAGGTGTTTCATGAACCGCCATATACCGAACGGTTCGTATGGTGGTGTGGGAGGACGAGAGTTTGCCGCTCCCTCCTACCCGATTAAAAAATATTGAAATAAACCCAAAATAATGAATATTACCCAAAATATTGGATTCCGATTTTTTTTGACAAGGAAAGCGTTATTTCTATAATATTGATAATAAAGAAATTAATCTTTAGTTAGAAATCCTAGAAATTGGCACAAGGGGCCTTCTCAGGAAACCGGTATTTAGGCGAGCTTGAAATACAGAGCAGAGAGCAGACTTACGGCATCATTGATATCGATTTATACACAAAAGAACTCGAAAATCTAAAAAAGATCAAATAGCCATTCTATTCAGAACTCTCTTAGGTGTTCCTCTTTGTCTTCTTTTTATCCCGACTTACCAAATCAGTTTTGAGATTTGAGTTTTGAGTTTTCACTCTTTCCAGACCTAAATCTCTAAGCTGTCCTTCATCAACTGCTGCAGGAGAGCCTGTCAACAAACACAGAGAACTCGTGGTCTTTGGAAAAGGAATGACATCCCGTATAGACTCTTCTCCTGCCAGAAGCATTACAATGCGGTCAAACCCGAATGCAATGCCTCCATGAGGAGGAACTCCGTAACAAAGAGCTTCCAAGAAAAATCCAAATTTCTCCTCGACCTCTTTTTGACTCAGCCCAAGGATTTTGAATATTTTCCTCTGAAGATCAAGGTTATGAATTCGAATTGAACCTCCACCTATTTCTACACCATTAAGGACCAAATCATATGCCTTGGCCCTAGCGTGAAGAGGTTCCTTTTCCAATAAAGCCAGATCATCATCAAGCGGAGAAGTAAATGGATGATGCATGGAGACAGGGCGCTCTTCTTCATCGCCCAATTCAAAAAGGGGGAAATCTGTGACCCAGGCGAACTTGAATGATTTCGAATCTCCGTATTGTCCGAGAAGGGAATCCTTTCGTATCTTACTCAAAACTTTTAAAGCAGTATGTTTTTCATCGGCCGCAAGCAGAACTAGATCTTCTTCTTTTCCATTAAAAAAATCCCAAATCAAACGGAAATCGCTCTCGGTCAATTTTAAAGAGGACTTAAATCCGTCTTGTTTCTTTATCCAGACAACTCCTTTTCCGCCCTGGTCTCTCGCCTTTTGATTGAGTCTATCAAGCTGGCTCCGGGATATACTCCCTCCCTTTTCTACTAACAATCCTTTCAAGACACCGCCTGAAAAAAGGGCTTTCTTGAAGACCTCTGAGTCGATCTTAGAGCCTATTTCAGTTAAATCTTTGATTTCCATCCCGAAGCGCAAATCAGGCTTATCAGTACCATATTTCTCCATGCTCTCTTCATAAGTGAATCGAGGAAAAGGAAGCTCTATCTTTTCATCGACGAGTTCAAAGAGAGAAGCCATCATAGCTTCAACAAGTTCGTAGATATCCTCCCGCTTTACAAAACTCATTTCTATATCGATTTGTGTAAATTCAGGCTGGCGGTCTGCTCTTAAATCTTCATCGCGAAAACAACGGACAATCTGGAAATACCGGTCAAAACCAGAAATCATCAGAATCTGTTTAAAAAGCTGTGGAGACTGAGGAAGAGCAAAAAATCTTCCCTTATACACCCGGCTTGGCACAAGATAATCCCTGGCTCCTTCCGGAGTTGATTTGGTAAGAAAAGGTGTTTCCACCTCATAAAAACCATTCTTACTCAAAAAGTTGCGGATGGAGAGCGCAGCCTGATGCCTGAGTTTTATATTGCGCTGCATGTTCGCCCTTCTCAAATCCAGGTATCTGTATTTAAAACGAAGCTCTTCTGTTGCCTGAGGAGGATCAATGATAACAAATGGCGGAACCTTTGATGTGCTCAAAATTTTCAACTCCTTCACCTCAACCTCTATATCCCCTGTGGGAAGCTGGGGATTCCGCAATTTCTCTCCTCGATTCTTCACGACTCCTTTTATTCCTACCACGTATTCCATCCTAATTTTCTTGGTATCGCCTAAAAGTTTCTTGTCATCTGAAGAGACGACAACCTGAACCACGCCTTCCCTGTCTCTGAGGTCGACAAAAACCAAATTTCCCATATCTCTGTGCCTGTGGACCCAGCCTAAAAGAGTTACCTGTTTACCGGCATGCTTTAAACGGAGTTCTCCACAATAGATCGTCCGCCGCCACTCAGATAATCCGTTGAATCCCATCTTTACCTTCCTTTCTAGCTGAAAGAATCCATTCAAGAAGGCTCCTGAATGATTTTCATAATTTCTTCTCGAGAGCATTCCCTCTGCACGCCAGTACTCATATTTTTAAGTTGATAGAGCCCTTTTCTCACTTCATCCTCACCGATGATTAAGACCCAGGTTGCTCCTAATTTATCCGCACGGCTCATCTGGCTCTTGAGGCTCCGCTCCTTATATTCAATCAAACCTTCCACCCCTTCTCTGCGTAAGTATCTAGCCAACTCCATCCCGGCTCTTTTGACATCATCTCCAAGGCAAGCTAAATAAATGAACTTTTCTTTTTTTTCAGTGAAAGGAACTACTGAAATAAACCTTTCCAAACCCATAGCAAAACCTATGCCGCAGATATCAGGCCCTCCAAAGTCTTTCATCATATCATCGTATCTTCCACCACCGAGAATGGCATCCTGGGCTCCCAGCTTTGAAGAGACAATCTCAAAAGTCGTCTTCGTATAATAATCCAGCCCTCGGACTAACCGGGGTTCTATCCTATAATCTATCCCGTATAAATCCAGATAAGAACAAAACTTGCTGAAATGCTCCTCACATTCTGGACATAGGTAATCTGTAATCTCTGGAAAACCTTTAGAGGCTTCCCGGCAAGTCTTTACCTTACAGTCAAAAATCCTTAAAGGATTGGTCACAATCTTTTTCTGGCAGTCAGCACAGAGCCTTTCTCCTGCTTGCTCGGCTTTCCGTCTTAATTCTTTATGATAGTTCGGTCTACATCTTCTGCAACCGACAGAATTCACAAGGACCTCTGTATCTGTAACCTTTAATTTTTTAAAAAGAGCATCAGCCATCTCTACGATTTCAGCATCAATCGCCGGATCCTTTTCTCCAAAGACTTCAATGTCCACTTGATGGAACTGCCTGTAACGACCCTTCTGAGGCTTGTCATAGCGAAACATGGGACCCATAAAGTAAAACCTCAGTGGTTGAGGCTGAAGATATAGCCTCTTCTCGATGATGGACCGAACCACTGAAGGCGTATACTCAGGCCTCAGGGTTAAAGAACGCCCTCCTTTGTCCGTAAAAGTATACATCTCCTTGATCACAATATCCGTTGTCTGGCCTGTCCCTTTTTCAAAAAGTTCTGTGGCTTCAAATATAGGTGTTCTGATTTCCCGATAGCCGTAAAGCTCAAAGGTCCCTTTGGTAACAGCTTCTACTTTCTGCCACTTCCTGATATCTTGCGGAAGGATATCTTTTGTCCCTTTAATTGCAGGAATAAATCTCTTCTTTTGCTTTTCGCTCATTTCTCGACAAAAACTCCTATCTTCCTGAATTTCTGGTATCTTTCTTCCAGTCTTTCCTCCGAAGATTTCTGTTCCAGTTTCTTTAAGGTCATGTTCAACTGCTTATCTACGTTCTTAAATGTCTGTTCATAATCTATGTGAGCCCCACCAGGAGGCTCAGGAATAATTTTATCAATGATTTCAAAATCCAATAAATCCTTGGCCAGAAATTTAAGATTTTCAGCTGCTCGGGCAACCGCTCGCTGGTCTTTCCAGAGAATCGCTGCACATCCCTCAGGAGAAATAACTGAGTAGAAAGAGTACTCCAGCATCAAGATTGCATCTCCTACTCCTATGGCTAAAGCGCCGCCGCTTCCTCCTTCTCCGATAACCACATTGATGATTGGAACCTTTAGTCTTGATAGCTCCTTTAGATTGTAGGCGATGGCTTCAGCCTGACCTCGTTCCTCAGCCTGGATTCCAGGATAAGCACCTGGCGTATCAATAAGCGTTATGATCGGAAAATTAAATTTCTCGGCCAGCTTCATAACCCTCAGGGCCTTCCGATAACCCTCGGGATTTGGCTGTCCGAAATTCCGTTCTATTCTTTGTCTCGTGGTTCGGCCCTTTTGATGCCCAATGAAAGCAGCTGTTTGTCCTCTGTAAAAGCCGAAGCCCGCCACAATAGCCGGGTCATCTCCTGCGCGGCGGTCTCCGTGGATTTCTAAAAAATCCTTTGTAAGATATTCAAGGTAATCAAGAGTATAAGGTCTTTTGGGGTGGCGGGCAATCTGAACAATATGCAGAGGAGTCAGGCGCGGAATGATTTCGGCCCATTCCTTTTCTATCTGCTTTTTTAGCTGAGCAATCTTCTCCTTTTTATCAGCTTCCTCGCTTGACAGAATTTCCTCAATCTTCTCTTTAAGGAGGATGATATTCTTCTCTAATTGATAAAAATCTTTTTGTTCATTCATCGGCATTGGGACGAAAAAGTACTATTTTACCCGTTTATTCTATAGAAAAAAATGGGGACAGGCAACTTTTTCTTGGTTTATCTGAGTTTATCTGGTTTGTCTGGTTTAATATGAGGGAAAAGGTTAAGGCGTGAAAGGGTTAAAGAAAACTTTTAGTCAGTTAGTCTTTTTATCGTTAATTATTTTAAATAAAATAACAGACTAACAGATTAACTGACAAACAGACTAACAGAAATCATTTTTTAGTTTTGACTTATCAGTTTTAAGTTTATTTTGCTCCTCACTCCTTAGTAAGTTCTCAATAATTGGGGGTAGATTTTATTTGTAACTAATCACTGGATTCCTGCTCCCCGCTTTCGCGGGGACAAGTTTACACCTGCGAAGGCAGGTGCAGGAATGACAGACACTTACACTCAATCGTCATTCCCGCGGAGGCGGGAATCCAGAGCTACTACCAACACTTATTGAGAATTTACGTTTTTTTCTGTATCACCGTATGGGAGCTCCGTGGATATCCTGAACAACGATCAAGTTCTGGGAAGGAATATGCAGGGCTATCAGGCTGCCTCTTTCATTTGTCTCCACTTCGATCTGTAAAGTGCTCAATTGCATTATAAGCGTACATGGATCCTCTTCCTTTGGCTTGAGGGAAACCGTTACTTCAAACTGAGGTATGATATAAGCAGAAAACTCGACTTTCTCTTGGAGAGTGCATCGAAACTTTTTTGTCAGAATCAGGTAAGGAGAAAAAATCGCGTTCGGAAGAAGAAAGGCATCCCGCTTGATCTTAACAGTACTCTTTTGCTCCTGCCCTGCGACAAGAATTGTACTTTCGACTTCTCCCTCAGATATGGAGCTTTCAATCTCCTGTGCCACTCCACTCACAGAGCCCTTAAAAGTATATCGCAAGGGTATAAAACTTCTATCCAGGCGAATAGTAAGTCTGTCAATTTCCAATGCTATCGGTTTAGTCATCTGGCCTCTCACAGAAAGGAGATAGCCTGTTTCGTCAGTCTTCCAGATATATTCTTCATAACCGACTTTTTCTTCCATAAAAATGATAGAAAACGTCCCTCTTTCTGTGCTCCTTTGAGGCTGTATGGAAAAGAGAAAGAAAAAAGACGATACTAAAACAAAAATGATAAACAAAAGCAGTCTTTTTTTAAGCATTCCTTCCTTGTGTTCTCTTTTTTATTCCACGACAACAGCAGTACCGTACACCAAGATTTCTGAAGCACTCTGCATAATCATAGAAGTTGTGAAACGAACATTGATGATGGCGTTTGCCCCTAGGCCTTCTGCTTCTTCTATCATGCGGTCGAGGGCTTGTTCCCGGGATTCAGCCATCATTTTTGTGTAGTCTGTAATTTCCCCTCCCACAATATTCTTGAGAGCGGCCTTAATATCCCGCCCAATGTGACGGGCCCGGATAGTATTTCCACGGACAAGGCCAAAAGATTTTTTGATTGTTTTCCCAGGGACAAAATCCGTTGTTACCATAATCATTTTTCAACCTCCTTGTATCTTTCCCTCTTGCGGACATAAAACTGCTCCCTTATCAAAGAAACAATTAAGACAACGATTCCTCCTAAAACAGTCAGAATCCCAACTTTTAGAAGAAGAGGCGTTGAAGGGTCCTGAATGATACCCTCTACCATTTTATATCCGCCAAAAAAGATTAAAATAATAGCACCGATAGAGAACAAAATCCACCCTGCTCTTCTTTCCAGACGATTATAAATTGAAGTCCAATAGAGCTGCCATGCTTCCTTTGGGGGTTTTTTAAGTTCCATTTTTCTCATGACCTCCTCAAATTTTCCCATTTCTTCAAACTCTTTCTTGCACTCTGGGCACTGCTCCAAATGTTTTTCCACCAATCTTTTCCGCTTTTCATCTAGTTCTCCATCATAATAAGAAGAAATGAGTTCTTTTATTTTTTGATGATCCATAAAAATCTCCTGAATAAACTCCTATTCAAAACCCAGATATTTTCGGAGAGAGCTCTATCTTGTTTCATCCGTAATCCAGCCCCTTGAAAGACGATATTTCTCTCCAAAAAAGCTTCTCCTCGCATTTCTCTACTCTATTTATTACTACTGTTTTTTCTATGAATTTATTCATCTTAATCTATTCTTTCTTTGACGGACCACTTCATACATAAAAATTGAGGCTGCAGCTGCGACATTTAAGGAGGTTATGTTCCCAAGGAGAGGAATGGAGAGAATCATATCGCATTTCTTTTTTAAAAGAGGGCGCAATCCTCTTCCTTCTGATCCCAATACCAAGCCAATCGGAAGATTATAATCAAAATCATACCAATGTTCCTTACCTCCTCCTTCAGCCCCTACCAACCACACTCCTTTCTCCCTTAAAACATCCATGGTTCGGGCCAAATTCTTAACCCTAGCAACTTTAATATATTCTATGGCTCCTGCTGAGACAGAAGAAACAGCATCAGTTAGCCCGGACGTCCGTCTTTCAGGCAATATAACCCCATCCACACCTGCCCCTTCTGCGGTCCGGATAATGGCTCCTAGATTCTGGGGATCTTCTATCCCATCAAGAAGAACAAGAAATGGCAGTTTGGATGAATCTAAAATTGACTCGAGTGACGAAAACTCCTTCGAAGAGACGAAGGCGACCACACCTTGATTGTTTCTGTCAAGTCTGTCAAGTTTTTTCTTGGGCACAAAGATAATAGGAATGTTTTTGGCTTTGGCCAACCTGACGATTTCTTCAACCTTTCTGTTTCTTGTGTCCCTCTGGATCATAATTTTATTTACGCGATTTGAGGAAGATTTCACGGCTTCATAGAGCGGATTGATGCGGTTGATTTTTTCCAATTTTTGATTTCTATTATACTCGATTTCTCGCTTCTTCAGCTCTTCTTCTGAGCTTTCTCGATCTTGGCCCAGGTATCACGGAGAGGCACTGTCCTATTGAATACGAGTCTGCTTCTGGAAGAATCAACGGAATCGACACAGAAATAACCTTTTCTCAGAAACTGGAAGCGACTTCCTGGTGTTGTATTTGCAAGACTTGGCTCGACCCGGCACGATGTCAAAGTCTCCAATGAGTTGGGATTTAAAAAGGTTTTGAAATCAGCACTATCCGTCTCCTCTACGGGATTTTTTTTCCCAAAGAGACTGTCATAAAGACGGATTTCGGCCTTCAGCGATTGGGCAGCAGAAACCCAGTGCAATGTTCCCCTGACCATCCGGCCATCCTTAGACCAACCTCCTCGGGTCTTCGGATCATAAGTGCAGTGCAGTTCAACAATTTCGCCAGTATTTTCGTCTTTAATCACGTCCACACACTTAATATAATAGGCATGTTTTAGGCGTACCTCGCGCCCAGGGGATAAGCGGAAGAACTTTTTCGGGGGATCCTCACGAAAATCATCTCTTTCAATGTACAGCTCACGTGAAAATGGAATCTTTCGGAATCCCATACTGGAATCCTCTGGATTATTCTCAGCATCCAGTTCTTCCACCTTATCTTCCGGATAATTGTCAATGACCACTCGCAGAGGGCACAAGACAGCCATCACACGTGGAGCTCGTTTGTTCAGGTCCTCACGCAGGCAGTGCTCAAGCAACGCGATATCGACAGTGCTCTCTTTTTTGGCCACTCCAATTCGCTCACAAAAATCCCGGATTGACTCCGGTGTGTAGCCACGCCTCCGTAAACCTGATATTGTCGGCATCCGTGGATCGTCCCAACCAGTCACATGGTCTTCTTCTACTAATTCCAGAAGTTTTCGTTTGCTAATCACAGTATAGCTGAGATTAAGGCGAGCAAACTCGATCTGCCTGGGATGAAAGACGTTCAATTGATCTAGAAACCAGTCGTACAACGGGCGATGATCCTCAAATTCTAGAGTGCAAATGGAATGAGTGACTCCTTCGATGGAATCTGACTGACCATGGGCCCAGTCGTATGTCGGATAGATACACCACTTGTCGCCTGTCCTGTGGTGCGTGGCCCTTAAAATGCGGTACATGACTGGATCGCGCATATTCAAATTTGGCGAGGCCATATCAATCTTAGCACGGAGAACCCGTGAACCATCCTCGAACTCCCCGGCTCTCATGTGCTCAAACAGGCCAAGATTCTCCTCAATTGATCGATTACGATAGGGACTGTCTTTGCCAGGCTCAGTCAGGGTCCCGCGGTATTCTCTGATTTCCTCTGAGCTCAAATCGCAAACATAAGCCTTGCCTTTTTTTATCAGCTGTACAGCATATTCATACAACTGCATAAAGTAATCGGAAGCATAAAAAAGCCGGTCTTCCCAGTCGAATCCAAGCCATCGAACATCCTCTTTAATCGATTCAACATACTCTGCTTCCTCCTTGATTGGATTGGTATCATCGAATCGCAAATTACAAAGACCTCCATATTCGGCAGCAAGACCGAAATTAAAGCAGATGGATTTGGCGTGTCCGATATGCAGATAGCCGTTCGGTTCAGGAGGAAATCGGGTATGAACTCGACAATCGTTTTTGTTTGCCTTCAAATCTTGCTCGACAATCGTCCGGATGAAATCTAAGGTGGGAGAAGAATTGGGTTCGGTCTCACTCTTAGTTTCTTTTTTGTTTTTTCCTTTTGATGATATGTCTTCCATTGCCTCTTCTCCATTTTCTTTATAAATCGGACTCGCTTAAAAAACCCAATATTTCAGCCACGCGCTGGGAACAACTCTTCAAGGGTCTTGGAAGCTTTAGTTTGGCCCCTTCCTCAACCATAGGAATGAATTTATCCAGATCAAGCCCTGAGCCTCTGGCTGTAAGTACAACGCGGAGAGGATGGTAAAGGCTTTTTCCTTTGAAGCCGGTTTCTTTCTTGATTTCCTGAGTCATCATGGCAAATTTATCGTAATCAAAGTTTTCTACATGTGAAATTTTTTCACTAAAAAGCTTAATAATCCTGGGGGCACAATCTGTTTTTAATTCTTCCCTGATTTCATCTTCCATCTCTGAAGGATAAAAATCGAAAAGCAGTGCAACCTGTGTGGGAAGATCGGAAAAACGGTCGACTCGCTCTATTAAGCCTTCAACAACCATCTCCAGCCACCTCCAGTGAGCATCTGACATTTTCTCGGGCAAAAAAGAAGCTTCTCTCAAATGTGGATAGGCAAGTTGTGCTTTTTGGCAAGAAGAAAGTTTTTTTATATGTTGCCGATTGATCCAATGGAGCTTATCATAGTCAAAGATCGCCGAAGAACGGCTTACCTTCTCCAAATTAAACAGCTCAGCCAGCTCTTTTTTTGCCCAGATGTCCTTTCCTTCGGGCGGAGCCCACCCTAACAAGGCCAAATAGTTAAAAAGGGCAGAAGAAAGAATTCCATCTTTTTCGAACTGATCCACACCTATAGCTCCATGGCGCTTGCTTAATCGAGTGTTATCTTTACCCATAACCATGGAAAGATGGGCAAATCTGGGAGGGGAAAGGGAGAGGGCCTGGTATGTAAGGAGCTGACGAGGAGTGTTGGAAATGTGGTCTTCACCTCTGATAACATGTGTTATCTGCATCAAAGAATCGTCTATAACTACAGCAAAATTATAAGCAGGGAGGCCGTTGGATCGAACCAGTATAGGGTCTCCGATTAATTTCAAATCAAAGGTAAGGGTTCCTCTTACTATATCATGGAAGCTGATGTCCCCTTCATCTGGAGTGAGGAACCTAACCGTTGCCTGTTCTCCAGCTTCAATGCGCTGCAAAGCTTCATCCCGACGAATCGAACGGCACTTCCCTTTATAAATCGGCATTTCACCTGATTCGAGGGCTTCCTTTCTTTCGTTTTCGAGCTCCTCGGGAGAACAAAAGCAATAATACGCTTTTCCTGTCTCCAACAGTTTCTGGGTATATTTTTTGTATGTTTCAATCCGCAGAGACTGCTTGTAGGGCCCTAATTTTCCCCCAATATCAGGTCCTTCGTCCCAATCCAAGCCTAACCATCTCAGATCCTCTATCAATCTCTTTTCGTATTTTTCCGCAGATCTTTCAATATCAGTATCCTCGATTCTTAAGACAAAAACTCCTCCTTTCTGGCGAGCAAAAAGCCAGTTAAAAAGAGCTGTCCTTGCATTGCCCACATGGAGAAACCCTGTGGGACTGGGGGCAAAACGAACTCTAACCTTTTCCATCAAGAATCATATTAATACATTTTTTATAAAAACCCAAATTGCAAAGAAAATATTATAGTAAATAAAAGGAAACCTTTTCACCAGTTTTTGCGTCTATATATATGAGAATGGAAAATGAAAATAACAAAAAAAAGGAGAATAAAATGAAATTCAAAACAAAAGCTGCAATTTTCATGCTCGCTGTGATGTTTACTTTTATTGGATTCAATCTGATGACTTTTTCTGCCGCGGTCGACCTTGTCAAAGTCGGGAACAAGGCAGGTTATGAAATCATCTCCAACGTTCTAGCCCAAGCAGAAACAGCTCCTCAGCATTCCACTCATATCATAGGATAAGCTTCCATGAAAAAAGGAATGCTGAGAAAAATCATCAAATTCCAAGCACCAAAACCTATTTTGGTTTAAGGTTGAATGTTTAACGTTTAAGGCAAGAGGAGAAACTGGTTTAAGGTTGAATGGAGCTACAGCTGTTTAATAAGCACTTGGGCCCAAGCAGCTATTGCCTCTCCTTGACCTATCACACCAAGCCCCTCATTGGTTTTTGCCTTTATTCCCAGATCTTCCTGTCCGATTTGGAGGATAGGACATAAAATCTCTTTCATCCGTGGAATATAAGAGGAAAGATGCGGCTCTTCTGCAAGGATAATCGAGTCTATGTTTAGTATTTCTGCATTTTTTCCATCAAGCTGGCTGACAATCCTATTCAACAACTCTGTACTTCGAATATCTTTATACTCTGGATCAGTATCAGGGAAAATCTGGCCAATATCTTTGTCCCCCATTGCCCCTAATAAAGCATCTATGATGGCATGAATCAAGCAATCCCCATCTGAATGACCAAGCAGGCCTTTGTGATAAGGGATTTCTATCCCTCCTAAAAATAGTTTTCTCCTCTCTTCTAATTTATGGATATCATAACCAAGACCTGTTTTAATCTTCAAAGTACGCCTCCGCTACTCTGAGGTCCTCCGGGGTTGTGATTTTGATATTTTTACGATCACCAGGGACAATGAATACTCCCTCCCCTATTCTCTCTACAAGGGATGATTCATCGGTACCGTAAAAATTATCGTCTCTTGCCTTATCCAGGGCTATCTTTAGGATGGAGTAGTAAAACCCCTGAGGTGTCTGAACTCTGAAAAGACTGGCCCTATCTTCTGTCTGAATGACTCTTTGTTTGTATACGAGTTTAATTGTGTCTTCGACTGGAATCACAGGAACTGCAGAACCTTTTTTCCTTGCTGTCTCAATTACTTTTTTTATTAGATCTTCTCCGACCATCGGCCTAACTCCATCATGGACAAGAACAATCTCCGTTTTCTTGGGATCAATAAGATCAAATCCCGATGAAACAGAATCCTGCCTCCTTTTTCCTCCTTTTGTTACAGCAGTAATTTTTCTGTAGCGTTTAATATATTTATCTTTAAGAGTTTCGTCATCTAGCACAAGAATGATTTCTGTAATTTCTTCATGTCCTTCAAACTTCTCTAGACACCAATCTAAAACGGATTTCTCCTTTAAGAGAGCAAACTGTTTTGAAGAACCAAATCGCTTTCCCTCTCCTGCAGCAACGATAATCACCGAAACTTTTTTCATCAAGGCTCCGATATGTGGCATCTGAATATCATTTAGCCTTTCTTTCCCTCTTGGCCTTATCTCTTCCTACATATCCGGTATAAAGATTTGGGGGTTTGTCTTCCAGTTACCACGTGTGAAATCAGGAAAATCCATAGGCTTGCTTCTTCCTGCAACGGATCTTTCACTCAATTCAGAGACCGCACTCCAGGCGGCTGCATCATAAACATCCATATCAGGGTATCTTCCCTTTAGCAGAGCCTCAATTAGCCGGTAATCCTCGAGAAAGTCCATGCCTCCATGTCCAGCTCCCTTGGCTAAATGCCCGATGTTTTTCCACAGGGGATGCTGGTACTCATCCATGTAGCTCTCAACGGTCTCCCAGCGATGTGCCGGGCTTCTTCCCTCGATATGGATTCTGTCGGGATAGCCCTCTATGATTCCCTTTGTTCCCTGTACCCTATCAATCCGGCTGTAAGGACGCGGGGAGTTTGTGTCATGAATAAGAGTGAGAGTCCGGCCTTTTACAGTCCGGATCAGGCTGGTATTTACATCACCGAGTGTATATTTTTTCTTAGCCTGAGGGTCATTTTTACCGAATTTCTTCGCAGCATACAGATTCAACCCTCTTGAATTGCAGCTCATGGACACTAGATAATCGAATCGGTCACCCCTATTAATATCCATAGCCTCTGCCACAGGCCCAAGACCATGGGTTGGGTAGAGGTTGCCGTTACGTGTCACTGAATGGGCTGTTCGCCAAAGGGCTTCATTTTTGCCGTTGAATTTTATTTCACGAAGATCATGCAGGTATCCGGCGCACCCATTTATGATTTCGCCCAAAAGTCCCTTGCGCACAATGTTCAGTGTTAACAGAGCCCTGTTACTGTAACAACAGTTTTCCAGCATAACACAATGTCTATTGGTTCCCTCTGAGGTCTCCACAAGCTCCCAGCATTCATCGAGAGTCACTGCTGCAGGAACTTCAGTAGCAGCATGTTTTCCGGCCTTCATTGCGGCCACACATACAGGTACATGCCACTTCCAAGGCGTGGCCGTCATAACCAGGTCGAGATCACCACGGTCGCACAATCGTTTAAAATCAGTTTCGCTGCGGAAATAGCTTTCAGGTTTTGGCTGGCCGGCTTCTTCGACCCATTTTTGGATCCTTGCCACCTTCCACTCCACAACATCACATACTGCTTTAATTTCAACATTCTCTATTCTAAGCAAGTTCCTTATATGTGATGAGCCCTGAAGACCCACTCCAACAAAACCAAGGCGTACCTTATCCATGGGAGCAGCCTTCATTGCTACTGGTATGGTTTTGGGTTTTATCTTGCAACTCGACAGACTTATTCCACCCAGCGTTATACTCAGGCCCGCAGCCGCACTTTTTTTAAGAAAATCCCTGCGACTGCATGCTCTGTCTCCATTCTTAAATTCCCCTTTTTTCATATAATTCATTCTTACACCCCCACAAAGTTTATCTTTAGAAAATGGAAGACAACTATTCTTACTTTCATGGAGTCTCTTCGTTGTAGCGTCCAAATATCATCTTGCCCACAGTTGTTTGGAGCACAGAAGTTACAGTAATCTCAACTGTCTGGCCTATCATCCTTCTTGAATTGTCGACCACAACCATTGTCCCGTCATCCAAATAGGCAACTCCCTGGTCTTTCTCTTTTCCTTCTTTAAGGATAAAAACTCTTATTGTTTCACCTGGTAGCACAACAGGTTTCAAGGCATTCGCGAGTTCATTGATGTTGAGTACTGGAATTCCCTGAAGCTGAGCAACTTTATTTAGGTTAAAATCGTTTGTGATGATTTTTGCATCAAGATATTTGGCTAACTCGATAAGCTTGGAATCAACATCTTTGATGTCGGGAAAATCCATATCGGAAATTACAATCGATAGTTGAGAAGCTTTCTGGAGATGATCCAAAACTTCAAGACCTCTCCTTCCTCTTTGTCTTTTAATACCATCAGCGGAGTCAGCAATAAACTGGAGCTCTTTAAGGATAAACTGCGGAACAATAAGGTCTCCTTCGATAAAAGCTGTATTGCATATATCAGAAATCCGGCCGTCGATAATAACGCTTGTGTCAAGAATCTTATGGCTTCGTTCTACACCTTTTTCCTTAAACAAGCTGACAAAATTCGAAGGATCAAGCCACTCAAATTTCCGTGTCCCGACTAAGAATCCAATATAAGGCATGATAATGAGAAAAAACATTCTGATGAACGTCGTGGTCGAATTGTCCTGAGCAATTGTTTGATAAATAGAACCAAAACCCCATCCTAGAAGAACACCAGTAAAGGTCCCCATCGCCGATCCCCATATAACTTTAAACTGGCTTTTTCTTATTCTCGCCTCAAGATATATTATTATTATACTTAAAAGGAAAGCAACAATGATTCCATAATATGGGGCCAAATTAAAAGGAGGGAAAAAATATCCCGTTAATGTTATTAGAGCGATAATAACTAATCGAAAAATAAAAATACTCATTTTATTATCCTTAAAAAATTATCGTTAATGCCTCCTTAACATTTTTAACTCCCATTAAATTTATATCTGGGAGGTTTTCTCTCTCCAAATGAGATAGATTACCCTTGGGAAGAAGAACTGTTTTAAAACCAAGGGAAGAGGCCTCCTTCAACCTGGCAAGGGGTTGACCTACTGAGCGGATTTCCCCACTTAAACCTACTTCTCCAAAAACAGAGACATCTGGAGGAATCGCTTTATTCTTCAAACAAGAAACAACCGCCATTACAACTCCTAAATCAGTGGCAGGCTCATCAATCGCCAAGCCTCCAGCCACATTAAGATAAATATCTTCTCCAGCAAAGCTAAATCCCAGCTTTTTCTCGATGATAGCTAACAGCATGGCTGCTCGAAAATGATCAAGGCCGACTGTCATCCTCCTCGGATTCCCTGTAAACAACGTAGAAGAAACAAGAGCCTGAATTTCTGCCAATAATGGACGTGAACCTTTAAAGGTGCACACCACAACATTGCCGGTTTCATCGGTCGGCCTTTCCTTCAAGAAAAAAGCAGAAGGGTTGGCAATCGCCTGAAGACCTCGGCTCCCCATTTCAAATATTGCAAGCTCAGATATGGGGCCGAACCTGTTTTTCAAAGCACGAAGTATCCGATAGCTGTGGTTGCGTTCTCCTTCAAAATAGAGCACAACATCTACTATGTGCTCCAGGGATTTAGGCCCTGCAAGGGAACCTTCTTTAGTGATATGGCCGATTAGAAAAGAACAAACTCCGTTTTTTTTTGCAAAGCGAAAGACCTGATTGGTTACTTCCCGAACCTGGCTGATTGTGCCAGGAGTCGATGACAACTTAGAAGAATAAACGCTCTGGACCGAATCCAGAACAAATATTTGAGGGTTCAACTTTTCAGCCTGGGAAATAATTCTTTCCAGGTTGGTTTCTGCCAGGAGGTACAATTTTTCGCCTTTAAGGCTAAGCCTCTCGCCCCTTAGCTTGATCTGTTCCAAGGATTCTTCCCCAGAAACATAGAGGACCTTTTCAGCCCGGGAAGTAAAGTCACGGCTCATCTGAAGAAGAAGAGTGGATTTTCCTATTCCTGGTTCTCCGCCGATCAACACCAAGGAACCAGGGACTATTCCTCCTCCAAGAACACGATTGAGCTCCTCGATTCCTGTTTTTACTCTTTTCTTCTTAGCTTCCTTAATTTCCTCGTAAAGTATGGGCTTAGAAGGTGCAAAAGAATATTCAGCGGTAATTTCTTCCTCTATCTCTTCAATCAAGGTGCTCCACTCTCCACAACTGGGGCATCTGCCTAACCACTTCAGAGAATGAAAGCCACAATTCTGGCAAATAAAAGCTGTTTTGTTCTTCATTAAAAGCCTAAACTAAAACCAAAGAATAACTCCCTGTTGGGGGCTAAAGTAAAATCTTCAATACCAACAAGGAGACAGACATATTTAGAAGCCGCATATCTTGTCCAAATCCTGAAATTAGGACGGGGATGCCGATTAAAGTCAAAACTCTCTATGCTGAATCTTATTCGGTCATGAAGAGTATAATAATCGACTCCTAAACCGAATTTTGACTCCAATATTCCAGCTCTAGAGGCAAGAGGCCCCCACCGTATCCCGCCCTGGAGAGAATAAGTGAATTTATCCAGCAAGGGATCACGGATAATCTGGGCGAGTAAAAATTTTTCTGGTGTTGGCCATAGTCCAAATGTAAGATAGTTTTTTAATAAATTACCCTCAGTTAAATAATCTGTCCTTATTTCCATTTTTACCCTAAAAGATGAAACAGGTTGAATCATTTTTTGAATCCCTTTTACTGTTTCCTCTGTTCTCTCGTAAAGTCCAGCATCCTGAATAAGCCTTCCTAAAGTTCCTTCCCCCTTGTTGATTTTCTCCAGGGATTCATTCAAGAGCCCCAATGATTTTTCTATCTTTAAAATCAACTCTTTAATGCTTTCCAAATTTATTTTAACATTCTCCCTGTTCTCCTCAACTGTACTTTTCAATAGCAGGATCAACTCATCTAAATTATGAGAAACCCCCTCAACTCCCTGTTCAAACTTCTGGATAGCCTCAGAAGACTTTTTAATACTTTTGTTCAACTCTCCTTTGCTTTCCCTAAAAAAATCTTTCAACTCGGCAACAAACGAAGAAAGGTTCTGTAGAGTCTCCTTAATATTTGCTTCCGATTCTCCCTCCCCAATCACTTCTCTCAATAACCCACCGAGTTCTTTGATCTCGTTGCCGACGGAAAACAAAAGGACTCCCAGCTGATCAAAACTTATGGAAGGGATACTCCCAAGGACATCACCAGGCTGACAAAACTCCAGACCTTCGCCTGGCATTATTTCAATGTACTTCTCTCCTAAGAGCCCCAAAGACGCCAGAGTAACTTTTGAATCCTGATCAACCTTCACCCTTGAGTCAATGTTCAATAATACTTCTGCCCGGGTTTCTTTTAATGTGATTTTTTTGACAAAACCAACTTTTACACCAGCCATCCTAACTACAGCTCTCTTCTCTAACCCTGCAACAGAATCAAAATTAACAAAGAGAGGATAGCCCTTTTTTTTAAAAAAAACGCTAATGTCTCCTACGATGAAAATGAACAAAGAAAGTATAAATATGGCTATAGTCATAAATATCCCGATTTTTATTTCTCGTTTCATTTTCCTTTACTAATCTATTTCAAAGGATTGCTAACATTTATATCTTGTTTAGGATTGACAAAAATCAACAGTTCTCCAATTCCTTTTAGTATCCCATAGATTGCATGGCATCCAAGATTATCTATTAACACTATCTTCTACCAATTTTCAATAGGGCCCTCTGCCTGCCCATGAATAAACTGTTGGACCACCTGATTCTCAGACCTTTTAATCTCCTCTGGAGTCCCAATCTCAATAATTTTCCCCCCATAAAGCATAGCAATCCTATCAGCCACCTTGTATGAGCTTGTCATATCATGAGTTATGATCACGGATGTCACTTTCAATTCTTTCTTCATCCTGTCAATCAAATTAATTATAGCATCCGCTCTAATGGGATCGATACCTGTGGATGGCTCATCATAAAGGATAATTTCTGGCCAGTAGGCAATTGCCCGAGCTAAACCGACTCTTTTCTTCATGCCTCCACTGAGCTCATGAGGCATAAGGTTTTCCACCCCTTTCAAGCCTACTTTTGCTAAGCTTTCCTCCACTACTTCTTGGATTTTTCCAGGCTGGTAATCGGTGTATCTTTCCAAACCAAAAATCACATTTTGAGCCACAATCATGGAGTCAAAAAGTGCCGCCCCCTGAAATAGCATGCCAAATTTTCGCCTAATTTTATGAAGTTCATCTTCTTTAAGATTGACGATTTCAACTCCATCCACAAAAATTTTTCCCCTGTCAGGCTTGATGATTCCAATCAGGTGCTTAACTAAAACGCTTTTCCCTGATCCACTTTGACCAATGATAACAAGGGTTTCTCCTCTTTCAATTGTAAGGTCAACGCCCTGCAGAACCTTGTTCTGCCCAAAAGATTTATACAAATTAACTATCTTAATCATCCGCTCAGTGTCCCAGGAAGAGCTTTGCTGAGAAGAAAATTTAGGATTATAATACTAATACTCGCAATGACAACTGTCCGGGTTGTGGCTTTTCCTACACCCTCTGCTCCTCCTTCTGCTTTCAATCCTTGCCAGCAGCCGACTATGGCGATAATGATGCCAAAAAATGCGGCTTTAATAAGGCCGGTTATAACATCCCAAATTTCAAGATAGAGCAAGGTGTTTTCAAAATAGATAAAATGGTTCACTCCCATGAGAACAACGTTGTAGAAGTAGCCTGCAGCAATACCGATTATATCCCCGTAGAGAGTCAAGCAAGGAAGCATAATAAAACAGGCCAGTGTTCGCGGGGCAACAAGATATCGGTTGGGGTCAGCGCCCAAACTGTAAAGCGCATCAATTTGTTCGGTAATCTTCATAGTTCCAATCTCGGCAGCTATAGCAGAGCCTACCCTTCCTGAGACCATTAAACCCACTAATATAGGAATTAATTCCTTAGAAAGTCCAAGAGAAATAATCGGTCCCCCATAAGCTTCTGAGCCATGGCCTATGAACCTGTGAAATCCTATATAAGTCTGAAGACCAAAAACGAGACCTCCGAAAGCAGCCGTAAGAGAAACGACAGGAAGAGACCTGACCCCAACTTCTTCCAGTTGCTGGATAAATATATTCTTTTCCCAAGGTTTTCTGAATATATTCCTAAGTGTTTTGCCAACAAGGCTTCCAACCTCTCCAAGTTCCTGAAAAAAGGAAAAAAGAAGGGAATATCGGGATTGATTGATCATTTTAAGATTCAAAAGAGTGAAATTCCATATCTGCAAATCTGGCATATTCTCTTATAAAAGCGAGATTTACCATCCCTGTAGGTCCGTTACGCTGCTTTGCAATATTAATTTTTGCTATCCCTCGAAGGTTCTCATCATCTGGATGGTAAAATTCAGGACGATAAATGAAGATCACAACATCTGCATCCTGTTCAATAGCCCCTGACTCTCTCAGGTCGGAAAGTTGTGGGAGAGGCTCCCGGCGTCCTCTTTCCGGAGAACGGCTCAGTTGAGAAATGCCGACAACTGGAATTTTAAGTTCTTTAGCTAATTCTTTTAAAGACCGTGAAATATAAGATACCTCTTGGGTTCTATTCTCAAACCTACCTCCGGGACGCATAAGCTGTATATAATCGATGAAGATCAGGTTAAGATTCTGCTCCATTTTTAGACGTCTTGCTTTGGCTTTCATCTCCATGACAGTCAAAGCAGCGCTCTCATCTATGTAAATATTTGCTTGAGAATAAACTTCCGCACTCAACTTGAGCCTTTCAATTTCTCTCTCTCCAATAAAACCTGTCCTTACCTTCTTGATGTCCAGCTGGGCCTCGGAACAAAGCAACCGGATTGCAACCTGCTCTTTGGCCATTTCAAGGGAAAAAAACCCAACAGAATAGTCAGTTTTAACACCAACATGTTGAGCAATATTTAAGCAAAGAGCTGTTTTTCCCATGGAAGGCCGCCCTGCTACTACGATGAATTCAGAATTGTGAAATCCTGAAGTCAATGAATCCAAATCTCTGAATCCCGTAGGCATCCCTGTAACTGCTTCATGACGATCCCGGAGAGTTTCAATCATTTCTAGGACGGGTTCTGTCAGCATTTTCATAGGTACAAATCCTGTTTTTATCCTTTGCTCTGCTACATCAGCAATAGCAGCCTGTGCTGCATCCAAAAGCTGATCCGCATCCTCTTTTTGTTCATAGCTTGAAGAAATGATCTTTGCGGAGGAAAGGATAAGGCGTCTCAAGAGTGCCTTTTCCTTGATTATTTGGGTGTGGTATTCAATGTTTAAGCTTTTGGGGACACCATCCATCAAGGATGAAAGATAAGATGCGCCGCCTACTTCTTCAAGATAACCTGCCTTCTGAAGCTCTTCGCTTAAAGAGAGCAAATCGACCGGTACGCCTTTGTCTACTAATAAGGTAATCTTCTCTAATATCTTTCGGTTAGCCTCTTTGTAAAAATCCTCAAGAGAAATGATGGAAAGGACAACATTGAGATTTTTATTATTAACAAGAACTCCCCCCAAAACAGTCTTTTCGGCTTCAATGCTATGTGGCGGAGTCTTCTTTAAAAACAATAAGTCAAGTTCCACTCTCTCCTCTCCTCATTATTTCTCTTTCTCTTCCTTCCCTTCAGATTCAATGATCTCTTTCTTTTCTTCAAGAACATTCTCTTCCTCAACCTTTTTTTTCTCCTTTCCTTCTTCCTCCTCTTTTATTACTTCGATCTTTACCTCTGCTTGTTGCTCATGAAAAACCTTAATCGCTACAGTGAAGTTCCCCAGTCTCTTTATTGGCTCAATCAACAAAATCTTCTTTTTGTCGATTTCAAATCCTACTTTATCAAGAGCCTCTTTGACATCTGAAGAACTCACAGATCCAAAAATAATGTCTTTCTCCCCTGCTTTTCGCACAAAGGATAGGGTTGTCTGGTTAAGCTGCTGAATGAGTTCTTGATAGGATAACACCTCCTTCTCGAGCCTTTTCTTCAAGGCTTGTTGTTCCATCTCGATCATCTTCATGTTAGAGAGACTAACCTCAAGGGCCAATTTCTTTGGGATAAGGTAATTTCTCCCGTATCCCGGAGCAATCTCTACAATATCTCCTTTTCTCCCAAGGTTTTCTATATTATCTTTCAAGATAACTTTCATTTTCCCTCCGGTGATAAAACAGTGTTTCTAATCTTCAAGGTAAGGAAGTAAAGCCAGCAAACGAGCTCTCTTTATTGCAATAGCAAGCTTCCGTTGATGATAAGCACATGTACCAGTAACACGTCTGGGGATAATTTTTCCTCGCTCTGGAATATACTTCTTAAGTATATCAACATTTTTATAATCAATTTCTTTCACCTTCCTCTCGCAAAAACGACATACCTTTCTTTTTGGTGGAAAATATCTCCGGAAAGAACCTCTATCATTTCTTTCATTTCTATTAATCCTGTGTTCTCTTGCCATCTTTACTTCTCCTCTTTAGTCGTTTCGTCTCCTATTAAAGCCTCCTGGTTTTCTTCTGCTGTTTCAACTTTCTTCTTTTCTGAGGCGATCACTTCCTTTCTTTCCTCAGGAACAGCCTTCTTCTTTTTCTGACTCTCCTCTTTTGTCTCTTTTTTTAGCGTCAAAAACCGTATGATTGCCTCTGTTTGTTTAAAGCGCCTTTCAAGTTCAGTAGGAATGCTCGGCTCTCCCTCATAATGGAAAAAAACATAGAAGGCTTCATCAAACTTCTTAATGAGGTAGGCTAGCTTTTTCTTGCCCCATCTTTCCAACTTAATCATCTTTCCTTTTTTCTGGGAAACGATGTCTGCCATTTGAAGAATGAGCTTTTCATTCTCTTCTTCAGACAGATTTGGGGCAATCAGGAAAGCTGTTTCATATTGTCTCACTGATACCTCCTTATGGATTTCAAGCTCCTTCTCTTTAAGAAGGAACAAGGAGCTTTTATTAATTTCAGGGATACAGAATTCGGAATTCAGTATCCAGAATTGAAGATATGTCTGTTTTTTCTATTGTCTTACATATTTCCCTTATTCCCATTCCGACTCCTGAATTCTGAATTCTGCATTCTACAATTATACATATTCATAGCCTTTTCAATATCGCCATTTAAGATGAACTCCAGAGCCTCTTGTGCTCTCTCTATGCTTTCTTCCATAAGCGGTTTCTCTGCTTCTTTGAAGGGAGAAAGCACATAATTTACTGCATCTCCATCCGTAATTAAAGGGCCTATCCCTACTCTTATCCTGGGAAATTTAGTGGTTTGTATCTCTCGGATAATCGAGCTCATCCCCTTATGTGTCCCTGCACTGCCTTGTTTTCTAATTCTTATTTCTCCTAGGGGAACATCCAGATCATCATAGACAATAATGAGTTGATCTGGTCTCACTCCGCTCCACTCAATAATCCGTTTCACTGCGAGGCCGCTGTTGTTCATGTAAACCTGAGGCATGGCTAAAAGCACCTTTCCTTGCTCCTTTTCTATTAAAACTGCCTTTGATAAATACTTTTTTTTTCTCAGCTTAACCTTCCAGTATTTGGCGACTCTCTTTATAAAAATAAAGCCTACATTGTGTCTTGTCCCGGAATAATGCCTTCCAGGATTTCCCAATCCAACCACGACCCACAAATATTACTCCTTTTCCTTCTCCTCTTTCTCTTTTTTCTCTTTTTCTTCCTCTTCAGGTTTTTCTTTCTTAATGACTTCCGGTCCTTCTTCAGCAACAATTTCCTCTTCTATCTCTTCGACCTCGAATTCTTCTTTCGTTGGAGCATGGATAAGAACAACCACAGTATTTGGGTCAGTTACTAGCGTTATTTCTCCCGGGGAAGACAGATCTTCAACCTTAAGAGATTGATGGAGATGGAGGCTGCTTATATCTATTTCAAGCTGCTCTGGAATGTTCTTAGGAAGGCACTCAATTTCAACTTCTCGTGTAACAAAATCAACAAATCCTCCTTCAGCCTTCACTCCAACAGCCTCTCCAACCAAAACAATTGGCACTGATACGCTAATGACATTATCCATTACAATCTGAATAAGGTCGGCATGAAGAATTTCATCAGTCACAGGATCTTTTTGTAATTCTTTTATCATCGTATTTCTAGTCTCGGAATTAAAAGATATTTTAAAAATTGTGTTTTCTCCAGTTTCAGCTTTTAAAATCGCAAAGACATCTTTCTTGTTTAGCGTAAGAGGAATACTGACTGTATCAGCACCGTAGAGAATAGCAGGTATCATCCCTTCTTGTCTTATTCTCCGCGACGCATTTTTTCCGAAAACATTTCTTATTTCACTTTTGATTTTAAAGCTCATCTCTTCTCCTTAAATAAACAAGGAACTCACAGAACTTCCTATGTGTATTCTTCGAATAGCCTCACCAAAAAGTTCTGCCACAGAGAGTGTAATAATTTTCTGAGAAGATTTCATTTTCTCAGTTATGGGGAGTGTGTTTGTAACAATAAGGTTTTCTAAACCTGAATTTTCAATGCTTTCTATAGCCTGCCCTGATAGAACAGGATGGGTGCAAGCTGCAAGCACTCTATGAGCCCCTTCTTTTTTTAGAGCATTAGTACTCTGAACAAGGGTTCCACCTGTATCCACCATATCATCCAGAATAACGACATCGCGATCCTTGACTTCACCGATAACATGGAGCACTCTGGCAACATTTGGGGCTGGCCTCCGTTTGTCTATAATAGCCAAAGTAGCTCCTATTCTTTTTGCAAACCATCTGGCCCTGCCCACTCCTCCTGCATCCGGAGATACAACAGTCAAATCTTTCAATTTCAAGGTTTGAATATAGTTAATCAAAACAGGAGCAGCCACCAGGTTATCAACAGGAATAGAGAAAAAACCTTGAATTTGAGGAGAGTGAAGGTCCATTGTCAACACTCTATCGGCTCCGGCAGCCTCTAGTAAATCGGCGACAAGACGCGCAGAGATTGGAACTCTAGGCCTATCTTTCCAATCCTGACGAGCATATGAATAATATGGAATAACAGCGGTAATCCTTTCAGCTGAAGCCCGTTTAAAGGCATCGATCATAAGGAAAAGTTCCATAAGGTGGAAATTAGCTTCAAAAGAACCAGACTGGATGATAAAAACATCCTCACCCCGGACATTTTCATCGATATAAAAATGAATTTCGCCATCGCTGAAGCAATCTAATACACATTTTCCCAAAGAAATGTTCAAATAGCCCACAATCTCTTCTGCAAGGACCGTATTAGAAGATCCGGCAAAGACTTTCATTGTATTCTCTCTCTTCACTTTCTCTCCTCCCTAATGGCTATCTTCAATAGGAGCGATTCTCTCTTCAAGCTATGGCTGGGGCGGGAGGATTCGAACCTCCGAATGGCGGATCCAAAGTCCGCTGCCTTACCGCTTGGCTACACCCCAGCAGATAGATATCTCACGTAGCGTTCTCGCGATAAGGTCTCAGCGAGAAACACAGAATTGCTCCTCTTTAATGCTTTAAAAACTTCCTCTGCTTTTTCTTTATTCAGAAAAAGCCCATAAACAGAAGAGCCTGTTCCGCTGACTAAGGACAACTCTGATCCCTGGCTTTGGAGATAGCTCTTTATGGCTTTAATTTGAGGATATAAACTAAATACCGTCTCTTCTAAGTTGTTTTCCAATAAACCAAAATCTCTGTTTCCTAGAAACTTGATAATTTTACTGTCTTTAAGGTTCGAAGTCAAGGAGAAGCGAAACCGTTTATAGATAGAAGCCGTTAAAATTGAAACAGTAGGAAGAACTAAAAGACAATGGATCACCCCATGTTCTGCCAGAGGGATAATAGAGTCTCCTCTCCCTAAGCCCAGGCATAGTCCTCCTTCAAAAAAATATGGCACATCTGCACCAATGTTCCTTCCTAAATCCATCATATCTGACTTTTCAAGGTGAAGCTCCCAGATTTTATTTAAAGCATAAAGTGTCATGGCAGCATTACTGCTCCCTCCTCCCAACCCCTTTCCGGCAGGGATGTTCTTAGTAACCTGGATCTCAATTCCATCTGTGAGATTAAACTGTTGTTTAAGTAGGCTGGCCGCTTTGTAAATGAGATTATCTTCACCCCATGAGATCGTGTCATCATTTCCTTCAAGAGAAATTTTGTTATGTGGAGTTCGCCGGAAATGCAAAATGTCATGAAAATCTATTGTCTGAAACAATGTTCTGATTTCATGATATTTATCTCCCCTTTTTCTTACGACCTCTAATCCCAGGTTAATCTTGGCAAAGGACTTAATTCGCATTATCCAGCATCTCCTGAATCTCGAGCCATGTTTTCTGTTCATAATTCTCCAAAAAAGCCTTAGAGAAGCCTTCCTTTTTCAATGGCCGGTTTAATCCTATATTGAGGATCCTCAGGCGGCCTTTATTCAAGGAGTGCTCAAAGATGATGAGGCGAGCAAAAGGAGTCCTATTAAAGAATTCCTTTATTTCAAACCAAAGCTCACCTCTCCGACCATACTCGATTCTCCCTTTTTCATCTTTCTCGAGGGTCCAATCTCCCCTCCAATTTTTGGCTCCAACCTGGTTTTTTTCCCCTCTCCATTGTCCACTCAGAAGACTTATCATTTCATAGAGATTCAGCCGAAAGCCCAAGAATTTGTCAATTATTTCATCCTCTTCTCCATGCCAATATACTTTCTTGGATGGCACCAATAAGAACGCCTCTCCTTCATCAATAATAATTTGATATAGAGTCGTTCCTAGAAAATTAGCAACTTCGATTCGTCCCTGGTTTGGAAGTTGGAAAAGAAAGGAGAATTTCGACCTTGCAGATCCTTGATCGCCTGTAATCCTCAGGGAAGCATATCCTTCAATTCTCTCAATCTGAGAAGGAAGAGGGGATAGGAATATAGTGGAAGGCCTACAGCTTGAAAGAAAAAGCAAGACAAGACAGGCCCCTATAAGATGATATGTCCTCAATACTCATCACCTCAACTAGTCAGAATGAAGCTTGAAGTTCGAAGTATCATTACTCTTCTCTGTTTTCTTTTTATTTTTTGCCTTGGACTTTTTTTTTCCACTGTTACTAACTAAGGAAAACCCATAATCTTCTGTCTCGATCTTCCTCTGCTTTTTTCTGCGCAACAGCGGATATAAAGGTGATCTGAGCCTTTTCCCAAAACAAGAAAGATTAGGACTTATGATTAAAAAAATTAAAAATATTCCAAACAAAATTAATATTCCGTACATTCCCCAATTCATTTTTCAATTCTAAAGTAAATAATATTGTCTTTAAATGGTGCAAAATTATTATATGCCTGACTTCTTTATTAGTCAATAAATCCGTTTTATCCGTTACGACCGTTTAGTCAGTTATTCATCTTAGAACGGGCACAACGGGTGAATGAAAGGTTCGAAGCAGTCGATAAAAGAGTTGAAGATAAATTTAGTACTATGATTTAAAGGTCTTAAGCTTTTTTCTCTGAATCTTCCTGGAAATCAGGAATCTTTGAGATTATTTTCTCTTTGCCTAAATAAAAACCAATAAAGAAGGCTGAGGAAGCAAGCAGGAGTGTAAAAAGAGATTTAAAAACATCTTTCATTCTTTCTTTCTCTTTAAGATTTTCTTCTAAAACAAAAAAAAAGTCAATTAAAAAAAAGGCTTTGCCACTTATGCTTGACGAAAGTAATATCTTCCCTGTATATTTCCTGTATATTTAACTCACAAGGATCTAAAAAAATGAGAAAAAAAATATTGCTAATCGTATTTTCCGTTATTCTTTTTACCTCCCTTTCCTGGTCTCAAGGTATAAGGAAGTCCATATTGGCAGGACAATGGTACGACAAAAACCCAGAAGCGCTCTCCCATCAAATAGACAGTTTCCTCAAGAACGCCAAGAAGAGTCCTCCTCCACATAGGAAAATTTTGGCTCTTATTGCCCCCCATGCTGGATATATATGGTCAGGTCAAGTGGCCGCTTACGCCTACAAGTCCGTGCAAGGCAAAGATTATGAAACAGTCATAATAATCGCGCCCTCCCATAAATTTGGATTCGATGGCTGCTCGATTTATCTTCGAGGCGGATACGAGACGCCTTTAGGGGTAGCCAAAATAGATGAGCATCTTGCTTTAGAGCTTTCCAAGGCTTCTGGGTTTAAATATATACCCAAAGCCCACAAAATGGAACACGCGGTAGAAATACAAGTCCCTTTCATCCAAAAAACCCTGCCTCAGGCAAAAATCGTTCCCATCATCATGGGTAATCCTGCAAAAGAGACTATTACCCGCCTAGCTAGCGCTCTAAAAAAGGTCCTACCTGAGAAAAAAGCATTAGTCATAGCATCAACAGATATGTCCCATTTTCTTTCAAAGAAAAATGCCAATGAGATAGATTCGAAAACAATATCTCTCATCAAAGATTTTAAGACGAGTATTCTTATCAGAAAGTGCGAAAGAAGAGAGAACATCATGTGCGGTGGGGGGCCAGTTATCGCAACTCTGCTTTATGCACAAAAACAAGCAGAGGTAGAAATCTTGTACTATGCCGATTCTTCACAATTCGGGGGGCCAGAATCCGAAGTTGTCGGGTATCTAGCCGCGGCCCTCATTGACAAAGGCCCAATAACCGAATTTAACCTATCTTTAGAAGAAAAAAAAGAACTTTTGCGATTAGCCCAGGCAGCCATTAATCTTTTTATCCAAGAAAATAAAATCTTTAATTATAAACCCCAAAATCCTAATCTCTTGACTGAAAAGGGAGCCTTTGTGACTCTCAAGAAAGGAGGCCGATTGAGAGGATGCATAGGATTTATCGAACCTGCTCTGCCTCTGTACCAGACTGTTATCCAAGCTGCAATCTACGCTGCATGCAGAGACGCAAGGTTTATCCCTGTATCACCCCATGAAATAAAGGATCTAAAAATAGAAATCTCTGTACTCTCCCCGCTAAAAAAGATCAAAAATCCTCGGCTTATCGAGGTCGGAAGACATGGCCTTGTTATAGCAAAGGCAGATAAAAAGGGACTCCTTCTGCCTCAGGTTGCTGTTGAAAACCACTGGTCAAGGGAAACATTTCTCCAGCAGGCCTGCTTAAAAGCCGGCTTGCCACACGATGCTTGGAAATCAGATGCAGATGTTTTTATCTTTGAAGCCATAGTTTTTCACTAATGTTCCTGTTAATCGGTTAGTCTGTTAATCGGTTAGACGGTTAGTCTGTTAATTATTTTAATTCAAAGGTTCTCTTCCAGATTATTCGGATTTTGAATTAGGCTTGTTTTCTGTTATAATACCCCTTAAATTTTCAGGATAAAATATGCCATTATATGAATACAAATGTTCAGAGTGCGGATTTATCTTTGAGGTCTTACAGAAAGTAAATGAACAACCGCAAAATAAATGCCCTAAATGTGGCGGGAGTGTAAAAAAAGTCATTTCTGCTCCGACCCTCCAGTTCAAAGGCAGTGGCTGGTATATAACTGACTACGCCCAAAAGGAAAAACAAGAAACAAAGCCTGAAACAGAAGCAAAACCCAAAAAAGATAAAGATACCTCAAAAGAAAAAAAGAAAAAGCAACTTTCTTCTGATGATTAAATATAATTCCGCTTCTCAAGAAAATTCTATTCATCTGCTATTATGTTAGTCAGTTAGTCGGTTAGTCGGTTAGTCGGTTAATCTGTTAGTCGGTTAATCTGTTAGTCGGTTAGTCTGTTAATCGGTTAGTCTGTTAATTAAAAAAAATTGGCGAACTGACTAACAGTTTTGACAAGATTTCTTTAAACGAATACAATTGAACTCATGAAAATAGTTGTTCGAGCACCGAATTGGATCGGGGACTCTATCTTTGCTATCCCTGCAATAGTAAGTTTATACAAAAACTTTCCTGAAACCCAAATATGGATTGCAGCACGCGAGTGGGTAAAGGATTTATTCACCTCTTTCAATTTTATAGAGAACATAATTCCTCTCCCTGACCAAAGCAACCTAAAAAACCTGAAAGTTTCAGTTCAAAGACTAAAAGAATATGATTTCGATGTCGGGGTCCTTCTTTCAAATTCCTTCTCTTCGGCTCTTCTCCTTTACCTGGCAAAAATACCGCAACGGTGGGGTTACAAGAAAGATGGCCGAGGTATTCTGTTAACTAATGGAGTTTCTCTAAATAACCAGGGGAACCTTTTTCACCAAGTTCATTATTATCTCAATTTAATTTCTGGCCTTGGACTTCAAACATTCTCCCCTCAATTATCCTTTCCCTTAACTCAAGAAGAAAGACAACAAGCAAAAAACCTGCTGGCCTCACTCAATATTAATTTAGAAAAGCGTATTATTATCCTCAACCCAGGTGCTTTTTATGGTTCCTCTAAAAGATGGCCTGTTTTAAAGTATGCAGAGCTTTCCAAGCTATATCAGGACAAGTATAAGGCAAATATTCTCATTATCGGCTCTCCAAATGAAGCAGGATTGGCTGAATCAATAGCATCTCATTCGGTCATAAAGCCCTTCATATTAACTGGGAAAACAAACCTCCGTCAGCTTGCAGCGCTAACCAGCCAAGCTGACCTCTTTATCACAAACGATTCAGGGCCCATGCATCTGGCAAATGCTTTGAAAATTCCGGTTGTTGCTCTTTTCGGACCCACAGATCCTCGCATTACAGGCCCCTTCCAGGAACCATCTGCAATCATTAAAAAAGATGTCCCTTGCTGGCCATGCTCATACAGAGAGTGTCCATTCGATCACAGATGCATGATGAATATTGAACCTGAAGAAGTTTTTCAAGTCAGTCAAAAATTTTTAAAATGAAAAAAAGAGCAGTATTTCTCGATAGAGACGGAACAATCAATAAAGATGTGGGTTATCCAAACTCATTCAGTCTAATTGAGATCTATCCATACAGCTTTGAGGCAGTAAGAAAGATCAATAAAGCCGGACTGCTGGCAGTCATAGTAACGAATCAGTCTGGAGTCGGGAGGGGGCTTATCAAAGAAAGAGATCTTCATGATATTCACAATAAAATGAGCGCATCTTTCGCCAAGCATAATGCCCGTTTTGACGGAATCTATTATTGTCCTCATCATATTTCATCTTCCAACCCTAAATACAGAAAAAACTGCTCTTGCCGTAAACCTAACCCTGGTATGGCACTCCAAGCAGCCAAAGATCTGAATATAGAAACTTCAAATTCTTATATGGTTGGAGATAAAGTAGAAGATATTCTCTTTGGTATGAAAATTAATGCTACCCCTATACTTGTGCTCACAGGGTTTGGTCAAAAATCGCTACCTCAGCTCAAAAAAAAGGGGATAAAACCCGCTTACGTAGCACAAGAATTGCTTGACGCGACAATCTGGATCCTGGAAAAAGAAAAGAATTCTGGCTTCTGAAGGCTGATTTCTGGATATCTGAATAATTACAATGATTAGATTTGATGATATCTTAGAGAAGGTTTCTTCCTCTTATAAAGAAAAGGATATGACTCTCCTTAAAAAAGCCTATGTATTCGCTGCCCAAGCTCATAAAGGTCAAGTCCGCCGGTCCGGCGAGCCCTACCTCAGTCATCCTTTAGAAGTCACTAACATGCTGGCAGACATGAAATTGGACAAAACAACTTTAGCAGCTGGCCTCCTCCATGATGTTTTAGAAGATACAGACATAACAGCCTTAGGCCTTCAAAAAATCTTTGGCAAAGAAATCGCACATTTAGTAGAGGGCGTTACCAAAATCAGTCGTCTTCAGGAGTCTTCTCCTGAAAAAAGGCACGCAGAAAGCATACGAAAGATAATCCTTGCCATGACAGATGATTTAAGGGTCATTTTTATTAAATTAGCCGACAGGATCCACAATTTAAAAACTTTAAAATATTTATCTGAAGATAAACAAAAACAGATTGCAAATGAAACTCTGGAGATATATGCTCCCATAGCTAACAGGCTCGGCATGGGGCGGATTAAAGCTGAACTGGAAGACCTTTCCTTTCGTTATGTGGATCCAGAGAACTATTTCAAAACAGTTTCCATGGTCGAGCCGCAAAGAAAAAAAGCAGAAAGGGATCTCAAGAAAATAAAAAAAACTCTCGAGCAGTTAATGAAAGAAAATCACATCCCCGGAGAAATTTTCTACAGAATAAAAAGATCATACAGTATTTACAGGAAGATTACACGACAAAATATCGAATTTGACCAAGTCTATGACTTTCTGGCATTGAGACTTATTACTGATTCTGTCAAAAACTGTTATTCGACCCTCGGAATTATTCACCAAAAATGGCCCCATTTTCCCCACCGATTCCGAGACTTCCTCTCTATTCCAAAGCCTAATCTCTACCAGGCCCTCCATACAACAATCATCACCGAGAATAAACAAACCATCGAGATTCAAATTAGAACCGTTAACATGAATAATCTAGCTGAAAACGGCATAGCAGCTCATTGGAAATACAAAGAAACAGATCCCCAAGCAATCTTGAAAGAGGATACAAGGCTTCGCTGGCTGAGAGAAATGGTCGAGCTATATAAAGAGCAAAAAAGCCCTCGAGAATTCCTGAAAAGCCTGAAAACTGATCTTATTCCTGAAGAAGGTTATGTGTTCACGCCCAAAGGAAAAGTAATTACATTACCCTTAGGTGCATCTGCTCTGGATTTTGCCTTTAAAATCCATTCCGAGATAGGCATGCACACCTCTGAAGCAAAGATTAATGGCAAAATGGCCCCTTTGAAGACCATTCTAAAGACAGGAGATATAGTAGAAATTATAACCTCTCCTGAAAAAACTCCAAGCAGAGATTGGCTGAATGTCGCATTCACCTCTACAGCAAGGCACTATATAAAGAGGTGGCTCAATCAACAAGACAAAATAAAAAATGCGGCTATTGGGAAAAAATTATGGGAAAAAGAATTAAATAAATATAAGCTTCCTTCTGAGTTACTAAAAGAAGAATATCTTCTCAAGAGCCTTTCTCAAAAGATTCCCTTCAGGATAAAAAATCTCGAGGATTTTTATATGCTTATAGGCTTCGGAAAAATCGTTCTTAACAAAAAACTTCTCGATAAACTCTTTCCAGAGGAAAAATTATCATTTAGAAAAGAAACCCTCATAAAAAAAATTGTAACAAAAGTTACAAAAAAGGCCAAATCTGTCATTCAGGTGAAAGAAATCGAGGGGGCTCTAGCCAATTTAGCCAAATGCTGTGCTCCAATCAAGGGAGAACCCATTATAGGCTATATTACTTCAGGAAAAGGAATAACCGTGCACTCTTTGCGCTGTCCTTTGATTACCAAGGAAATTCTGGATCATCAGCGAATGGTAGAAGTATCTTGGGATTATTCTTCAGAAGGAATCTATAAAGGAAGGCTCCTGATTAGTGGTGAAGATTCGCCTGGAGTTTTAGCAAAGCTCACCTCAGTTATTGCCGAGTTAGAAGGGAATATCACTAAGGCCCAAGTAGATACTTTCGCTGACAAAAAAGCTCAAATCAAACTTACCCTCGTTATTCGAGACATAAAGCATTTTGACATCATCTTGAAGAAAACTTCTGGGATAAAGGAAATTTCTTCAGTAGAAAGAATTTGAAGGGATTTAAAGGACCTTAGTTACTTTCCCAGAACGAAGACATCTTGTACAAACCCAAATCCGCTTAACACCAGATTGCGTTTTGGCTCTAACCCGTTGTAAATTCGGTTTCCATTTTTTCTTGGAAGCCTTATGAGAATGACTAATAGAATGACCGAAGATCGGCCCTTTTCCACAAATCTCGCAAACTTTCGGCATTGAAAAACTCTTTACACTTTACCTCTTGTTTTTTTAAGGTCAAAAAATACTTTATAGCATATTTTAAGAAAAAATCCAAATGTTTGATGAACAATGTAAGCAAGTCCTTTTCCGTTAGTCGGTTAATCAGTTAGTCGGTTAAATATTTTGGTTCTTCTCCAGATTATTTGATGCAAATGGTTCGAGGATTCAAAAATTATAGGACCTTTGCCAAACTTTTAATTCCTTATAATTCTTAAGCATTTTTGCTCGAATCCCTGACCCCTTGACCCCTTGAATCCTTATGATCCTACCAACTCTTTTGGAGATGAACCTATATGGGTAACTGAGTCACTGTTTTAGACAAACTTAAACAAACCAGATTAACGGACTAACGGACTAACAGATTAACGGATTAACAGACTAACAGATTAACGGATTAACAGACTAACAGATTAACAGACTAACAGATTAACGGATTAACAGCTTTGAATTTTGAGATTTTTTGCTCCTTACTTGGTTTTATAATTTGTTATTTGGAATTTTTATATACACATGTCCTCTTTTTATAACAACACGAATACAATAAATCTGGTTTCTTTACCTGTTGATTTTTGGTATAAAATTTGCATAAGCATTATAGTTAACTTGACGGAAAGTCCAAAAACAAGTAACTTAAAAGAATAAATAGATATGAATAAAAAAACAATTCTCTTCTTACTATTAATAACCCCTTTGGCTACTCTCCTTACAGGATGCAATGGTTCTCTTCAGCAAGGGCAGCTCCAATTTGGTATCAAGGCTGCACAAAAAGATTTATGGGATGAAGCGATATTTCGGTGGAATAAAGTTTTACAATCCGACCCGAATTCTGCACCCGCACACAACAACCTCGCTGTCGCCTATGAAAAAAAAGGCCTTTGGGAAGAAGCAGAAAAAGAATATGAGATCGCCTTAAAACTCAGCCCAGGAAATTCATATATCAAATCTAACTATGAAAAGTTTAAAACCCGCCATGAAGATAACAAAAAGGACAAAGATGAAAAGAATTAAATTGTTTTCCCTTGTGGGTCTCCTAATCCTGTATTCATGCTCTTCTAGTGAATATTGGAAGTTGCGGTTCGAAGTTCCCACGAAAGCCGCCTTGAATTTAGATGAATTTAAAGAAATTGTCGTCACAAAATTTTTAGTAAAAGAAGAGACAAAACAATTTAATCTAAGCAAAGAGCTTACAGACTATTTTGTCGCTGAGCTCGAGCAAAAATTTGATGGAAAAATCTCTTCAAGTACTTCTTCTTTAGAGAAAGAAGAACTCTTTCAAAATGAAGAGTTCTGGAAAGATCTTTCTTCAGACTTAAAAGAAGCTGTTTTTTTCACAGGAAGCGTCGGATTCACAGAAGAAGTCCGAAAGGCGCTTCTCAAAGAAGGAAAAAGGAAATTCGAAGACCCATTTCCATCAGGAAAAAAACTTGTTCAGAGAAAATTCTACACCCTCAATATTGACATATACATCATTGAGGCTCAATCAGGAAAGACTCTGTACAAAAGGAATTTTAAGGAAACAAAATCCTACAAGAACCCGAACCAGACAGCCTTTTTTGCCTTTTTCGACCTGATGCAGAGCGTGAAAGATAAGCTGCTCCGCACTCTGTTTGGTGAGAGCCGCATTCAGGAAAGATATATCATCAAGTAAATTATTTTACCTGGACTATTCATAATCGACATTTTTTATGAATAATTCAGCTAAGGAGTTGCCATGAGAAATTACATAAAATATATCTTTTTTCTATTATTCTTTACAATCTGGGTTAGCTTCAGTTTTGCCCAGTTCATATATTTCCCATACTACGGAAAAAACAAGGTCCTGTATGAAAAATTCGATTGGAAACACTACAAAACTGATCATTTCGAGGTCTATTACTATAAGGAAGATATTCAAGTTCTAAAAAAAATTGCAGAGCTTGCTGAAAGTGCTTATCAAAGAATTAGTCAGGATATCAAGCATTCTCTTTCAGCTCCTGTCCCGCTTCTCTTTTTTGAAACATTCACTGATCTTGAGCAGACAAATCTGCTTCAAGTTCCTGAAGGGCTTATGGGTGTAGCCGATCCGCTCCTCTATCGTATCGCTATCCAAGGAGATATGGCTATTGATGAAATTCAAAATCTTATTGAGCACGAATTAACCCACATCTTCGAGTTTGACCTTCTCTGGGGAAACCCAGGTGGAGTCCTGTATCATCTATCTCAGCCCCCTGGATGGGTTATGGAAGGATTTGCCGAGTATAACACCCATAATTGGTCTCCTTGGTCCGCCTTGATTGTCAGGGATGCCGTGCTTAACGATCGCATCCCTGAACTCAACAAGAGAGGACAACTCTTTTCTCGTTATCCTTTACCCCGCAATCCCATTTATGAATTCGGACATGCTATCTTTGAATTCATCGAACACAAATACGGAAAGACCGGGATCAGAGATTTCTGGCATTCAATGAAGAATTCTCCTTTAATAGGAAGGCATAATCCTATAAAAAAGATTTTTAATCTAACTCCTAAAGAATTCACCTATGAATATAAAAAGTATCTTCGTGCGAAAAGCAAAAAATTCCTCTTGAGAGAAGCTCCTGAAGATTACAGTGTCCCTATAGGGCCTGAATTTCCTTTAAATCCATACTACTTTTCCTTTTCTCATGCCCTATCTCCCTCCGGAGATATCGTCGCGGCCCTTTTAGCTAATTACAAAGAGCTAGACTACGATATTATTCTCTTCTCGACAAAAGACGGCGAAGTTATTAAAAACATCACCAAGGGATATACACTCAAGTACGAACATATCAAATTTGAATTGGACCCGACCAAAGGGAAAGATCTCGCCTGGTCTTCTGATGGCGACAAGATTGCTTTTTTTGGACGGGCCGGACAAAAACACTCCCTCTTCATCATTAACGCTTTATCAGGAAAAATCGAACATATTATCAAGATCCCTCTTGATCAACCTGGAGCCCCTCATTTTTATCCAGAGAGAGAAGAGCTTATATTCACTGCCTTCCAGGATGGATCTCATGACATTTTTAAAATAAACCTTGCGACCGAAAAAATACTAAATTTAACAGAGGATGACCTTTATGAGAAAGCACCCGCAATCTCTCCAGACGGGAAATATGTTGCCTACACAATCCGAATCGATACCTATGATAAGCTCTTTCTTTCGCCGATAAATAATTTGAATAAAAAAACGCAGCTGACTTTCGGAAGAGGGAACACGATCACCCCGGAATTTTCTTCTGATTCAAAAGAAATATTTTTTTCTGGCGACATGAGAGAAGCTTTTAACATCTATTCCTTGAACTTAGAAACCAATGTACTTAAGCGCTACACAGATGTAAGGACGGGAAATTTTTTCCCTATCCCTCTTCCCAATGACCCAAAAAAAATAATATTTTCTTCCTTCAACAAGGGAGCCTTTCAGATTTTTAAAAGTGAATTCGAGGGAGAAGTAGAAAAGACTATTACTTTTGCCGAAATAAAAGCTGAAGAGGAATTCCAGAGATTTGAACCCATAATAACGATAGAAATTAATAAAGATAAAATTAAAACTTACAAAGGTCTCGGTAAGTTATATTTGACCTCCAGGCCTCCCATCGATACTATTATCTCAACCGACGGCTCAATCTACGGAGGATCCGCAATATCCTTTACTGACCTGATGGGGGACCACAATTTCTCATTCTCGGCATACCAGGTAAGAAGCTTCCGTTCATACTATCTTAGTTATATGAATCTGAAAAGAAGATTACACTACATGGCCAGTGCTTTTCAGTACACAATGTTTTATTATACACCTTATGCTTATTATGACCCCACATATTATAATTACTTAACTTACCGTGATGCCATGGCCACGCGAAAAATGACTGGATTGAACATAGGAATCTATTACCCTTTAAGCAAATACTACCGTACAGAAGCGTATTTGGGCTTTAGTCACTATGAAGAAGAGTTTTACAATCAAGGAATGACAGGATACGGCTCTTTTTGGAATGGAAACTGGCTCTCAGCTTCTATCTCTATTACTGGGGAAACGACACGTTTCAATTACTATGGACCGAAGACAGGAAACACATTTAGACTTTCAATTACTCAGGGCATCCCGATTTCCGGCTTTCTCCAAAACACAACTCTACAAGCGGATTTTCGCCAATACCTTTACATCGGGGCAGATTCGCTCTTTGCTTTTCGTTTTAACGGCTTTGCCAGCCGGGGGAAAAATCCTTATGTTTCCTATTTTGGAGGAAATAATCAGGTCCGCTCTGCAAACTATTACAGTATCATCGCTACAGAAGGGTGGTATTCAAACCTCGAATTCAGGTTCCCTGTGTTAAACGCTGCAACTACTCTCATCGGCCAGATAGGGCCTATCCGTGGCGTCCTCTTCTTCGACGTCTCCCGATCAAAAATGAAAGGATTTGAAGCAAAATCCTACCGGTATACTATTGATCCTGACACAGGGGTCCTTAAACTTAATCTTATTGATGCCATCGGATCCTGGGGATACGGATTTGAATTTTTCTTTCTCGGATTTCCTATTCATCTTGAATTCGTACAAAGACTCGAGATTCCCGATATCTCGAATCCTTTCAAAATTGAAAAGTATGGAAAATTCCAGACAAATTTTTGGATTGGATTCGATTTTTAAAAAAATCTCTTGAATTCTAAAAATCGGAGTGCTATCATACCTGCGCCTCTACAACCATTCATAAGCATAAAAGAAGGGTTTTCCACAGGTGTGGATAATCCTGTGGAAATCTAAAGCGGCAATATGGAAAATAAAGATAAGTCCAACCCTTGGGTTCAAATCAGGCAAGTTCTTCAAAAAAAGATAGATAAAAACAGCTACGAAACCTGGTTTGAACCAACTGTTTATATTGGGCAAGAAGCTGAAAATATTTACATAAAAGTGCCCAATATATACTTTAAAGATTGGCTCTCTTTTCACTATTCAAGTATTATTAATAGCTGCTCTCGAGAACTTTTTGGTAAGATTTTTAACATTAAATATATTCTCGATGATACGCCCTCTCCTTTTATTCGCCATTCTCCAGTTGAGAGAAGATCTAAACACGGCGTTCTTCTTAACCCAAACTTAAATCCTAATTACACATTTGAAAACTTCGTTGTAGGATCCTGCAACCAATTCGCCCATGCTGCCGCTACTGCAGTAGCAAAAAACCCGGCTAAATCATACAATCCGCTTTATATATATGGAGGGGCAGGGTTAGGAAAGACCCATCTAATGAATGCTATCGGACACTATACTTTAAACAACAACCGCCGCCTGAAAATATTATACATTACCACTGAAAAATTTATGAATGACCTTATTAACCATCTGCAATACGGCAAAATTTTAGACTTTCGCCAAAAGTATAGAAGCATTGATGTTCTTCTAATGGATGATATCCATTATCTATCTGGTAAAGAAAGGACTAAGGAAGAATTTTTTCATACATTCAATCATCTTCATGACAGTCAAAAACAAATAGTAATATCCAGTGACTGCCCCCCTAAAGAAATCCCCAATCTTGAAGAAAGATTTAGCTCTCGCTTCGAATGGGGATTGATCGCAGATCTAAAACCTCCTGATATTGAAACGAGAATCGCTATCCTCAAAAAGAAATCAGAGTTAGAAGGCGTCTCCCTGCCAGAAAGCGTGGCTCTTTTCATCGCTGATAAGGTACACTCAAATATAAGAGAATTGGAAGGATACCTCCGCCGGGTCATCGCCTATTCCTCTCTTAAAGGTGAAAGCATAGATCTAGACCTTACAAAAGAGGCTTTAAAAACCTTGCTAGAATCTGTATCAAGCATTGTGACTGTGGAAAATATCCAGAAATTCGTGTGCCATCAATTTAAAATAAAGCTTTCTCAACTTAAATCGAAAAATAACTCTCCAAAGGTGGCTTTTCCTCGCCAGGTCGCCATGTATCTAGTAAAAGAATTAACAAAATCCTCCCTTCCTGATATTGGTAAAAAATTCGGTGGAAAACATCACACAACTGTAATCCACAGTATAAGGAAAATTGAAAAATTACGTACTAAAGACCCAGAATTCAACAGAGAAATTAACAAGTTTATTAACTATATTCACTAAATAAATCTGTAAATTATAAAAGTTTTTCACATTTCATTTGATTTTATTATTCTTATTATTTAATCTTAATATATATTTAATATATAATTATATTAATGATTCTTAGAAAGGTGGAAAAATGAAATTTTCGATTAAAAAAGATGTTATTCTTAGGGAACTCCAACTTCTTCAAGGAATCGTAGAGAAAAGAAATACAATGCCTATTCTTGCCAATATTCTGATAAATGTTTCAGAGGACGATATCGAACTTATAGGGACTGATCTAGAAGTTGGCATAAGGACTCATTTTCCAGCCATGATTGAGGAAACAGGCGCTATAACAATATCAGGGAAAAAAGCCTTTGAAATTGTACGATCTCTTACAGAAGATCAGGAAATTGTATTTAAAGAAGGAAAAGAACTAATGATGGAGATAACATCAGGGCAGAGTGAGTTTAGAGTTCTATGTCTTTCAAAAGAAGATTACCCTCAGGTCCCGGAGCCAAAATTCGAGAAAGGGATTAGTCTTCCCCTGGAGAAAGTCAAGGAAATGATTGACAGGGTCTATTATGCCATTACTCAAGAACAGAGATATTATTTAAACGGAGCCTTAATGATAATTAAAGGAAATATTATTGAATTAGTTAGTACAGATGGTCATAGACTTGCTTATACATCAATATCAACGGACAAAATAAAATTGGATAAAGAGATACGTGGAATTGTGTCAAAGAAGACGCTAAGTGAGTTAAGAAAGTTTGAAGATGATAATATTGAATTTGATTTAGACGAAAACAATCTTTTCTTTAGGGTGAAAAATAGGACTATGATTTCAAGGATTATAGAGGGAAAATTTCCAAATTATGAAGCTGTAATACCAAAAGGCAATCCATACATCCTTTCTTTTTATAGAGAGGAGATTACAGATGCAGTAAGAAGGGTTTCGTTGCTGTCTACAGAGAGGTCAAGGGGCATTAAGTTTAATATCGGAAAAAATCAAACAATGCTCTTTTCATCAAATCCAGAGATAGGGGAGGCAAGGGATAGAGTAGATATGGAATATGATGGAGAGGAATTAGAGATTGGATTTAACGCTCAGTATCTCCTTGATTTTTTAACAAACGTTAAGTCAGAAAAAATTCGATTTGAACTTAAGGACGAGAACAGTGCTATCCTGATGAGACCAGAGGTTGAGGATGATATCAAGTATATTTATGTGTTGATGCCTATGAAAATTTAAAGATCATTCAGAAGGGCGAAAAGGATAGGTCTTACCCAGTAATGAAATATTTCCGTCAACATCAACGATAACAGCTCCATACTCTGTGTAACTTTCTAGAATTTCTTCCGGCTGTTTAGAAACAAAGAGTGCGGTTGAAAGAGCATCGCATATTATGGTTTCCGGGCCAACAACCGTTACGCTCTGTTTGCCTTGAGCAGGATAGCCTGTCCTTGGGTTAAGAATGTGATGGTAACGAATATTGTTCAACTCAAAATATCTTTGATAATCGCCTGTTGTGGCCGCACCAAGGTCTGAAATGGATAAAACGCCGAAGAAACCGCTTTTTCTGGGATGTTTTATGCCTATCTTCCAGGGCTGATAATCAGGGTTCTCTCCCCAACAATAAAGGTCACCTCCTGCATTAATGAAGCCTCTTGAGATTCCCATCTTAATCAAGGCCTGTGAAGCGAGGTCAATTCCAAAACCTTTGGCAATCCCGCCCCAGTCAAGCTCCATACCAGGAAGAAGAAGGAGCGATCTGTCCTCTTCCTGGATTTTTTCCATGCCGATGTTTATTAATATAGATTTTATTTCTTGCTCGGATGGCACTCTGTGTGAGCTGTTTAGGAATCCCCAGGCGCGAGATAATGGGGCGACCGTAACATCAAAGCAACCGTTGGAGTTGTGATGAAGTTCCAGGGCCCTGTGGAAAAGATTTAAGACGAGAGGAGAAGAATATTCATGGACTCCAGGGGAAAAGTGCTTTTCTATCTCAGAAAACATGCTAAGGATTTCTTTTTGAGCTAATTTAAATGCTGAGGATGAACAGAAGATTTTTATCTCACAAACAGTGTCGAAAATTAGAATTGTTGAGGAGTGCCATTTCTCTTTGACTTGGCAGCTGAAGATGAAATAGAAAAAAACGAGCAGAATAACAAAACAGTTTTTAAACAATTGTTTTATTGATTGAATGAAAACCTTAGCAATCTCCATCTCTCGAGATTTTCGTCTAATATTTAGAAGAAGTCAACATCTTGAGTTTTTAATAATCAAGAAGACAGAATACAGAATTGAGAAAAAATGTTAAAATAGTTGGTTCCTCTCCAAAAGAGTTGGTAGGATCCTCGAACCCTTTGCATCAACTAATCGGGAGAAGAACCTTATATATTACATACGATATACAGTTTTGACTGAAATATTGACAAAGGGATTAAATCTGGGTATTTTTATTTCTCATAACGCAAGGCAGTTTCATGTAAAACGCAAAAAAGCGAAAATAAGAGGGTTTCTTAATTTATTATTTTTATTATATGTTTTACGTCTGATGTTTTTCGTATGCATATATGATATTTATTTGGAAAGTAGGCTTCGGATTATAGATTTAATTAAGGAGGTATCATGAAAAATATAAGATGTTTGGTTATAGCCGCGCTTTTTATTATTTTTGTCTCTTTCACGAGTGTATCTTACACAGAGAGCAGGGAGAACAAGGGCATTAAACAAGATGTAAAAGAACAATCTGTGAACACAAAATATAAGGATGTAAGAATAAAGAAATTCCCGATCGCAGTGCAATGCTGGACATTCAGGAAATTTTCCTTTTTTGAAACGCTAAAAAAGGTAAAAGACCTGGGTATTCAATATTTGCAGCCATATCCTGGACAGGTACTTGGCGAAGATATGCCAAAAGTACGATTTGACCATAACCTAGATGATGAACAGATAAGACTGGTGAAAAGCAGGTTAAGGGAGAACAGCATCAGGCTTGTAAGTTATGGGGTGGTTAACTTTGAAAACAATGAAGAGAGCATGCGGAAGATTTTCGATTTTGCAAAAAAAATGAGGATAAGAACGATAGTTACCGAACCGAGATTTGACGATTATTATCTTATTGAACGTTTGGTTAAGGATTATAATATCAATATAGCAATTCATAATCATCCAGAGCCATCAAAATATGCTCGCCCAGAAACCGTTCTTGAGCATGCAAAGGGGCTTGACGAACGCATCGGATCATGCGCGGATACAGGGCACTGGATGCGCACCGGAGTTAACCCTGTGAATGCACTTCGGCTCCTCAAAGGACGCATTCTGGATGTTCATTTGAAAGATTTGAATGAGTTTGGAACTAAGAGTGCATATGATGTTCCCTTTGGGCAGGGGAAGGCGAATATTCATGACATTCTTGCTGAGCTAACTCTACAAAATTATCACGGATATCTGTCCATAGAACACGAAAAAAGGGAAGACATCGACAATCCCTCACCTGCAATCAGGAAAGGTATCGAGTACATAAAAAGCATAACCTACTTTGAAGAGCATGATGAAATCCTGAAAAGGAGCGATGGGAGATATTCAAAACATGGTTGGAACCATTATGGACCCGGTTATTTTGAGCTTGATGAAAAAAAAGGAATAATGAAGGGGCAAGGAGGAATGGGCCTCTTCTGGTATAGCGTTAAAAAATATAAGGATTTTACTCTTGAACTGGATTTTAAATGTTCAGAAAAGAACACAAATTCCGGAATCTTTCTAAGAATCCCAGATATTCCGACAAACAATGATTATATTTATCACTCTTTCGAGATCCAGATCTATGACAGCGGGGATGGTATTCACAAGACAGGAGCAGTCTATGATGCGGAACCACCCCGCGTTGATGCCTTTAAAGAGCCGGGGGAATGGAATCATTTCAAGATTACCTTTAAAGGCGACCGCATACAAGTCGAGCTTAACAGCACTGAAGTGATTGACTGGAATGCTGAACCGAAGGGAAAGGTCAAAGATTTCGCTAAGGAAGGATATATAGGGTTACAGAACCACGACAGCCGATCTCCAGTCTATTTCAGAAATATATTTATTAAAGAGCTAAAGTGATACAGTAAAAAGGGTCGCGTCTCAACATTTGACACTGGATACTCTCTGTAAGCTTAAGGGTTTTAGGCAAATGTCAAATGTTGAGACGCGACCCCCTCAGTAATCTATCCAATAGAAGTGTCGACTGAATGCTGGCCTTGAATTTCCAGGAGAAAATGGCTTGGGGCGCAGATTATTCGTTCTCCGGCAAGTGAGACTGGGGGCGTATGGAGACAAATTTTATGGCGGCAGGAGGATTCGGAAATCCAAGCTTTTCCGTCCTCTACACGGGCAGTTATTTTTCCTTCTTGTGTTCTGAAAGATTTTGAGAGCTTTTTCTTGAGCGAAATCCGTTCGATCAAGTTTCCATCTTTGTAAAGAGTGACAAGCTCTCCGGAGAGGAGATCGGAACGTCTGTTTTTTAGAGAAGCGATAGTCAAACATAATGAAGGACTGTAGTTTTTATTCATTTCTCTCCAGAGAGAGTAGAGTTTCCTGGATCTGATATCCCATATTTTTCCGTCTTTTACTAGAGTGAAAGACGGAAAAGCCGCGTTTCCAAGAGGGGTAAACGAGAGAATCAAATCAGCCTGTATTGGTTTTTGGACGCATCTCCATCCTTCTTGGATAAGTGTTCGTCTTATGTTGTTTTCTTGGGGATGAGAGTTGAGGAGTGTAAAGTTTCGGCCGTACGTTTGTTTGAATTTCTCTAATTCTTTCAAGACAAGAGGGATGAACAGATGAGGATCATCTGCGATAAGATAGAGTTCGCAATCACTTTTAGCCGGTATTGATGCCAGCAAAAGAGGGGCGAGTAAAGGGGTTGTAAGCATAGTTTTAAAAAATTCACGTCTATCCATGACACTCTCCTTTTTTGATTATCTCTTTTATAACAGGATAAAGTTGTTCCTCGTTTTTTTTACGAAAATAGCGATAGAGTCCGGCTGTTCCCAAAAAAAGGCCAAGAAAGAGACCAATGGGGCTGGTTAGGGAATAAGATAGGGGCAAAAGAAAAGAAAGAAGATAACCAGCTGCCATTCCAATAAGAGCAACTATTAGGAGGGTGCCAAAGAGCTGGATCAATGCTTTACTGTAATTTGTATCAGGGACTTCAATCTGGACTTCATCCCCAGGGCATGCATTTAAAGGATTTTTTACGGCAAGAAGGCCCTTTGCTTGTTTTTGACCGACACATAAGCTGCGTGCAGAACAGTCACGGCATGCCTCGAGACACTTAACCTCTACATAAGCGAGGTCTTTGTTTATTGAGACTACTAAGCCGTTATCCTTCATCGTCTTTCCTTAGGCGGCCGATGGCGCCTGTTGGGCATTTTTCAATATCAGGAATTGTTTTAGGATCTATTTTTTTATAATCTAAAATCTTTGCAAGATTGTTTTCTAAAACGATTGCCTCAGGGCAAACACGAACGCATATCCCGCATGCTATACAGGCATTTTTACAGACTTTTCTTGCTGTAGGCCCTCTATCAAGGGAGTGGCAAAAGACCAAGATTTCCTGAGAGATAGGATGAAGTTCGAGAAGGTTTCTCGGGCAAGCATCCACACATTTTCCACAAGCTGTACACTTGTCTTCCATGACGACTGGAAGCCCTGCTTCCCCCATGTATAAGGCATCAAATGGACATACGCGTACACAGTCTCCATAACTTAAACAGCCATAAGAACATTGTTTATTCCCTCCTATCAGGTGAGAGGCATAACAGGTTGAAATTCCCAGGTAAACGCCTCTATTTTTTGCGGCATCCTGAGTCCCTCGACATAGAACACGTACAACTTTCTTGATGACTTTGCCTGCTTTGATTCCAAGAGCCTCGGCGACTTTGTTCGCCACTTCTTCGCCTCCAACCGGACATCCGTTAGCGGCTGCGTCTCCTCTGACTACAGCTTCGGCAAAGGCCCGGCATCCTGAGTAGCCGCAGGCCCCACAGTTAGCTTGGGGGAGCATTTCAGAGACTTCCTCTATTTTGGGATCTTCCTCAACCTTGAGCTTTTTATAGGCAAAGACAAGCCCGAAGGAGAAGAGGAAACTAAGGGCTCCCATTGTGATAATCGGAATCAGTACTTCCATTACTTTATCATCCCCAAGAAACCGTTAAAAGCCAGGGCCATGATTCCGGCTACTATGAGCGCAATTCCAGCGCCTTTCAGAGGTTCTGGCACATCTGCCAGGTCCAGCTCTTCTCTGATTCCAGCCATCAAAACGATGGCCAATGTGAACCCCAGCCCGGACCCCACTCCAAAAATGACGGTTTCTACAAAACTATAATTATTCAGAACTGCGATCAAAGCCAATCCCATTATGGCACAATTGGTTGTAATGAGAGGGAGGTAAATTCCCAGGGCTTGGTAGAGAGGAGGGCTGATTTTGCGGATGAACATCTCAACCAGTTGGACTAGAGATGCGATAACAAGTATAAATGAGACGATCTGTAGATAATCAAGGCCATAGGGAATAAGAATCAAATGGTTTATCAGCCAGGAGAAAACAGCGGTGATGGTCATGACAAAAGTGACAGCCAATCCCATGGAGAAAGCAGAATCTATTTTTTTGCTAACTCCCAGAAATGGACAGATTCCGAGAAAATAGTATAGGACGAAATTATTGACAAGAATTGCAGAAATAAAGATAGCAAGAAGTTCCACTTTTATCTCCTCTGTTTTGCTTTGCTTTCAATAAACAGGGCGCAAGCGAGTAAAATACCCAAGGTGATAAAGGCGCCTGAAGGAAAAATCATTATAAGCCAGGGTTTGAACCATGCTCCCATGACTTGATGGCCGAGGAATGTCCCTGACCCCAGGATTTCTCTAATCGAGCTGAGGATCAATAAGGCCAGAACAAAACCGGAGCTCATACCGAGTGCGTCTATCAAGGAGCGTCCGACTGAGTTTTTTGAAGAAAAAGCTTCCTGGCGGCCCAGAATGATACAATTTACAACAATCAAAGGAACATAGGGACCCAGGCTTTTGGAGATAGGCAGAAAAAACGCTGCCAAGAAACGGTCTGCCATGGTCACGAAGGTAGCGATGATTACGACATAGCAGGCGATGCGGACCTGGCTTGGGATGAGCTTTTTTATGGAAGAAATTACAAGAGAGCTGAATATCAACACAAAGGAGGTTGCTAATCCCATGGCTATACCGTTGATAACGGCGCCAGTCACTGCAAGCGTAGGGCACATGCCCAGGAGCTGTCGGAAAACAGGGTTTTCCTGCCATAAACCTTTTACGTATTCTGCTCTGATGCTTTTAGCTGGCATCTTGTTCCTCGCTGCTGAGTTTTCCTTCTTTTTTTAGATTTCTCAACCGCTCCAATGAAAGGTTAATAATTTCAAGAACCTTCTCTGAGGAAATCGTGGCTCCAGTAATAGTGTTGACTTCGGTTGGAGCGAGTTCTTCTGGCGAGCTTGCCGCTGGCTTATGGAGAGTGAGGGAGCTGCTCATATCTTTGTTTTCCCAGTATCGAAGAAAAGCTTCTATGTCCGTGATTTTAGATCCTAAGCCAGGGGTTTCCCTTTGTTCGATTATTGTCAAGAATTTTATCTTGGTCATGGAACTGTCTGTTCCATACATCAGAGTTATTTTTCCTTGAAATCCTGTCCCTGAGGCGTAAATGGCGAAACCAGCAAGATTTCCGTTATCCTCCTTCCCTTCATAGACAGTGAAGCCTTCCTCTTCATACACTATTTGGCTGTTTGTAGTTCCCGGAACGACAGTGACGATTGCGGCTTCTGTTTCTCGCTGCTTGTTCAGCGCAATGCGTTCTTTCGTTAAGAGTCCAACACTTGCTAGAAAGCTTCCCGAAATGAGCCCTACGGATGTGAGAACTATAACCATTCTAGAGGAAAGATTCATTTCTCCCTCCTTTCTCCCAGGATACGGGAACGTGTGTAGCGATTGAGCAAAGGAACAAAGGTATTCATGAATAGGATAGAGTACATCACTCCTTCAGGATAGCCGCCAAAGAGCCTTGTCAATCCGACCATTATGCCTATACCCAGAGCATAGAGCCAGGAACCAAGAGGAGTGATAGGAGATGTAACCATATCTGTGGCCATGAAAAAAGCTCCTATCAGGAGACCTCCGGCTAATATATGAAAAAGAGGAGAAGCATATTTATCAGGATTGGCGAGCCAAAAAATTCCAGTGAAAACAGTTAATGCACAGATAATTCCCACAGGTATGCGCCAATCAATTGCACGTTTGTAAAAGAGATAGATAGCACCCAAGAGTAGAGCAAGGGCAGAGGTCTCTCCCAAACAGCCTCCGACGTTTCCCAAGAACAGGTCTTTGAGCGATGTAAGAGTTCCCTGTGCCACGGCGTCCTGGAATTTTAGATTATCCAATGGAGTTGCGAATGTTACGGTGTTTACTTTTAACATTGCAGGAGGAAGCCAGGTTGTCATTGCAACGGGAAAGGCTGTTTGAAGAAAGGCGCGGCCGACCAGAGCAGGGTTGAATATGTTATGGCCTAAACCTCCGAAGACCTGCTTTCCAATGGCGATTGCCGCTACAGCCCCGATAACTGCTCTATCCAATGAGAGCGAAGGGGGAAGGGTCATTGCCAGAAGTAATCCTGTGATAACTGCTGAGCCGTCCAAGAGTGAATGTTTAGGTTTTTTTCTCAACCAGAGAAAGAGTGCTTCTGTTGCTAGGCATGCACCAATACAGGAGATAAACAGAGCGATTGCTCTGAACCTAAAAAAGTAAACAGAAGTCAAGAATGAGGGCATCAGGCTAAGGATGACGACATACATGATTTTCGGGACAGAATCTTTATCCTTGAAGTGAGGGGAGGATTGAAGGATGTATGTTTTATTTGTCATAAGGCACTCTTTCTACGCTTTAAACTCATGATTTGATTTTTTCCTAAACGAATCCAATGAACCAAAGGAATATTAGCCGGGCATGTATACTGACAGCATCCGCATTCCACGCAGTCCTGGATTCCACAGTTTTCTGCTTCGGACAAATGATCAAACCTAACATATTTCATAAGCTGAGTAGGAACGAGCCTCATGGGACAATTGTCAATACACCGACCGCAGCGGATACACGTGTATTCAACGGAAGGATCAGGTGCCGTCCAGGCCAATATTCCTGATGTCCCTTTGATGACCGGAACATCAGATGTCCACTGGGAAAGGCCCATCATCGGGCCGCCCATGACCAAAATGTTCACACTTTCTTCGAATCCGCCGCAGAAGTCAACCACGTTTTGGAAGGGGGTTCCAATCCGGACCAGCAGATTTTTAGGCTCTTTGATGCCGTTGCCTGAGACTGTAAGAGCTCTTTCGTAGAGGGGCTTTCCTTTGCTTACAGCGTCCCATATGGCCTTGGCAGTTCCGACATTCTGGACTACAACTCCCACATCAAAGGGAAGCCCTCCTCTGGGAACTTCCCTGCGGAGTGCGGCATAGATCAGGTTTTTTTCAGCCCCTTGGGGATACTTTGTCTTTAGCAGGACAACCTCTCCTGTATAATCTTGGATTTTTTCCTGGAGAAGTCCGAAGGCTTTCTTTTTATTATCCTCAATACCTACGATGATTCGCTTAGCTCCGGTTGCGATCCGGACAAGTTCTGTGCCTTTAAGAATATCCTCGGGATATTCCAACATCAGTCTGTAATCGGACGTAAGGATTGGCTCACATTCACATCCGTTTATGATTATTGTATCGATGGTTTTGCCTTTAGGAGGGGAAAGTTTTACTGTTGTAGGGAAAGCCGCTCCTCCGAGCCCCACTATGCCTGCTTCTTTCACTTTTTGGCGGATTTCATCAGGATTCAAAGAAAAAGCGTCTTTTGTTCCTTGGAGATCTGGAAAGAGGCGGTCCTGACCATCGTTGGCAATAGTGACAGCAAGGATGGGCTTACCCAGAGGATGATTGTATCCGTCTACGGCGAGCACTTTTCCGGAGACACTGGCATGAACAGGAGCAGAAAAAAGAGCTTTAGCTTCGCCAATTTTCTGCCCCAGATAAACTTCGTCTCCTTTTTTAACCAAAGGTTCTGCGGGAGCTCCAAAATGCTGATGAAGAGGAATGAATACTTTTTCAGGAGGAGCCATAATCTCGATCCGTTTTTCAGCTGTGGGCTCTTTGTATTCTGGGGGGTGGATTCCGTGGGGAAAAGTTATGGTTTTCATTCGTCAGATAATGTTTCTAAAAGTGTGATGTTAAAGTTTATTAATTCTCCCATAAGGTTGTCAATAAAAATAAGGATTCAATTAGAAAACCAGTACACATTAAATTTGGACAAGGGCCAAAATATTGATTGATTTATCTTGGGATATGAGATAAATTGAATGGCAGATTTTGAATAGGAAAGAGGTAGAATTTAAGATGGATATAAACATAAAAGAAGTAAAGTCTCGCAAGGATTTAAAGAAATTTATCTTTCTTCCAGAGAAGATTCACGCCAACGATAAGAACTGGGTTCATCCAATTTATATGGATGAAAGGAAATATTTCAATCCAAAAAAAAACAAGGCCTTCTCTCATAACGACACTATTTTATTACTTGCCTATAAAGGGAAAGAGTTAGTAGGCAGGATAATGGGCATCATCAACAATCGCTACAACGAGTTCAGGAAAGAAAGGACTGCTCGATTTGCGTGTTTAGAAAGCTGGGAAGATGAAGAGGTGGTTCGAACTCTTTTGAAGTCAGTCGAAGATTGGGCCCGAAATCTAGGGATGTCTAAGATTATCGGTCCTTACGGGTTTACTGATCAGGATCCAGAGGGTTTTATGATCGAGGGTTTCGAGAATCGTGCCACTATTGCCACTGTCTATAATTTTGAATGGCTGCCTCGTTTAGTTGAGAAGCAAGGGTACACAAAAGATATTGACTATTTTGTCTACAAACTGGATATACCTAAAGAAATCCCGGAGTTTTACAAGAGAATCCACGAGAGAGTAAAAAGGAAAGGAAACTTTGAGATTATCGAATTCCGAAAAAGAAAAGAACTTAAAGCATGGATCAAGCCAGTCTTAAGTCTTATGAACGAGTGTTATTCTGAGAGCAATATTTATGGATATAACCCTTTGGATGAGGAAGAGATGGAGGCATTGGCGAAGCAGTATTTACCCGTCATAGACCCGAGCTTAGTGAAGTGTGTAAAGAGAGGCGAAGAACTGGTTGCCTTTATTATAGGCCTTCCTGATATGAGTGAAGGCATTCAGAAGGCTAAAGGTCGGCTTTTCCCTTTTGGGTTTCTTAAAATACTGCGAGCGGCTAAGAAGACTAAGCAGTTGGATCTTCTTCTCGCTGCCATCAAAGAAAAATACAGAGGGAAAGGCCTTGATGTTCTCATGGGTGTAGGAATGATCATGTCAGCCAATAAGGCAGGTTTTGAAGTGATTGATACTCACCATGAGATGGAAAGCAACGTAAAAGTGAGAGCTGAGATGGAAAAAATGGGTGGAAAAATATACAAACGTTTCCGTGTTTTTCAAAAAGAACTCTGAGTTCAGTTAGTCGGTTACTCAGTTATTTAATATAAAATCAATGAAATGAAACGGGCTAACAGACTAACAGATACTATTTCGCCTCGGCCCAATTGATTCCCCATCCCAGATGTACTTTTAAAGGCACTTTTAAGGGGAAAACATTCTCCATTCTTTCTTTAACTAGCGCCTCTATTTCTTCACATTCCTCTTTTGGTGCCTCGAAAACAAGCTCATCATGTACTTGGAGAATCATTTTACTCTTTAGATTGTGCTTTTTGATCTCGTGCCAGATGTCGATCATTGCTTTTTTTATTAAGTCAGCAGCTGTGCCTTGAATCGGTGTGTTAAGAGCGATACGGCGTCCTGCCTGTTGGGCAGATTTATCTTTATGCTTGAGCTCAGGGACCTGCCGCTGCCTTCCAAAAAGGGTTTCTGAGAATCCTTTTTCCCTTGTTTCGTTTACAATCTTTTCCAGGAATTCCTTTACTAGAGGGAATCTTTCATAATATAGATCAATAAATTTCTGGGCTTCAGAATTAGAAGTCCCGAGTTCTTTTGCCAGAGAAAAGGCGGATGCCCCGTATACGATACTGAAATTGATTATCTTAGCTCTCCTGCGTTGTTCCTCCTTGAAGAGAGCTGCGGAGCTTCCAAAAACCTGATCTGCTGTTTCTTGGTGGATGTCCCGGTCGTGGAGAAAAGTCTCGATTAATACAGGGTCTTTGGAAAGATGCGCCAAAACCCTGAGTTCTATTTGGGAATAGTCGGCCGAGAGAAAGAGATGGTCCGGCGCAGGTATGAAAGCCTGACGGAATCTCTGTCCCCATTCCCCTCTAACCGGTATGTTTTGGAGGTTCGGATCACTGCTGGACAGTCTTCCTGTAGCCGCCACTGTCTGATTGTAAGAAGTATGAATTCTCCCTGTTTCAGGGTTGATAAGAAGAGGAAGAGAATCAGCATAGGTTGACTTGAGTTTTGCAAGCTGCCTGTATTCGAGGATATGTTTAGCTATAGGAAAGTCCTTGGATAATTCTTGAAGGACATCAAAACCAGTAGAATATCTCTTAGTAATTTTTGTCCTTCGGGATGGAGGAAGTTTTAATTTATCGAAAAGGATATGTGCGAGCTGTTGTGGAGAGTTGATGTTGAATTCTCCACAACTGAATGAGTGGATTTTCTTTTTTAGACGATTAAGTTCCTCCTGAAGCTCTGCAGACAACTTTATTAAGGCTTCAGAATTAATCCTTACACCTGCAATTTCCATATCAGCAAGAACTTCAATAAGGGGGAGTTCGATTTTTTTGTAAAGGGTGTCCAGTTTTTTTTCTTGGAGGTTAGGCCAGAGCATTGAGCTAAGTTGAAGAGCAACATCTGCATCCTGGCAGGCATAAGGAGCTACCTGCTTGATATCTACGGCATTCATTGTGACTTCATTCTTCCCTTTCCCTACAATATCATGGTAAGGGATGGTTCTGACCTGGAGATAGGTTAAGGCTAGCTTGTTTAAATTGTGTTTTCCCCAGTTTGGCTCTAAGAGATAGGAAATTACCATTGTATCTAGATCTATGCCTTGAAGAGAAATTCCTTCTCTTTTAAGAACGATATAATCATATTTGATGTTTTGTCCTATTTTTTTTATCCTGGAGTCCGTAAGAATCTCTTCAAGAAGGCGGAAGGCTTTTTCTTTTGGAATTTGTTTTGGGGCATTGGGGTAATCATGGCGAAGAGGAAGGTAGAAAGCTTTACCTGGTATTATGGCAAAAGACACCCCAACTAACCGGGCTTGTGTTGGGAATGGACTGTCTGTTTCAGTATCGAGGGAGACGGATTTTGCTTTTTTTATTTGAGATATCAGGTTGCACAGAGATTTTTCTTCTAAGATATAGTTATATTTTTTTTTAATTCCTTGTGGCTTTTTCAGGTATTCAGATATAAGGGAAGAAAATCCTAATTCTTGAAAGAGCGCGGTCAGCTCTTTATAGTTTGGCTCGGATACAGAGAGCTCTTGCAGGCTGAGTTTTATGTTTAATTCTTTATAGATTGTTACTAATTGGCGGCTCAGGTTTAACTGATCCAGATTATTCTCGATTTTTTCTCGCAGTCGCTTTTTTTGTATTTGATCGAGGTTTTTCAACAGGTTATCGAGAGAGCCGAATAGATTAATCAACTCTTTGGACGTTTTTTCTCCAATTCCGGGGACACCTGGAACATTATCAGAAGGATCGCCCCATAGAGCAAGGACATCAACAATCTGAGAAGGGGCAACTCCGAAGTCTTCTTTTACTTTTTTTTCGTCTAGATATATTTCTTTTTTAGGGTTGTAGACAGCAATTGACTTATCGACGAGCTGGAGCAGATCTTTATCACTAGTAACAATGACAGAATGTATATTTTGGGCGGAGGCCTTGTAGGCAAGGCTCCCCAGGACATCGTCTGCTTCATAGTTTTCGCTTTCATAAAAGGGAATTTTCATGGCTTTGATGATTTTTTTTAGGACAGGTATCTGAATGACTAAATCCTCTGGCATCGGTTTACGGTGAGCTTTATAATCTTTGAAGGCTTTGTGACGGATAGTAGGCCCTTTGGTGTCGAAGACTATTCCAAGGTAGAGAGGTTTTTCATTCTCTTTGATCTTTCTGAGCATGGTGATGAAACCATAAATAGCATTGGTCGGAAATCCTTGAGAAGTAGATAGATGTTGAATGGCATAAAAAGAGCGATAAAGGAGAGAATTGCCGTCGATTAAAAAAATTTTTTTTTCTTTCATTTTTTTCAGTTATTCAGCTTTAAAGACAACAATTACTCGAAAATTACTGGTTTGTAGTGAAAAAAAACCGTAATAATGTTTTATTATTTAACTTAAAATAATTAACAGACTAACCGATTAACAGAAATCATAAGTGATCAAATTTGCCCTCTGATATTTCATTGAGGATTGCTTTGTGTTGTTCTTCTATGATTTGAGTGATTTTATCTTTGAGATAAAGGCTGTTGAGGAAAGATGTGTAAAAAGTTCTTCGAGAAGAGAGAACTTTTCCGGATTTATAGATGATAGATTCGATATAATGAGCGTTTATTCCTTTGTCTTGTGTTTGAACGTGAAAGCTTGATCCTTTGTGTGAGACTTCTGTGTTATATCCAGCCATTGTTAACCCTGTTCCCTACATGCAATATTATACTCCTTGTTGTCAGGATATCAAGCAAATAGTAGGTCGGTGAATTGTGGAAAACGTAGACATAAGACCAGAATTAGATCTAAACCAAATTTGTCTTGCCTGCCCAATAAGGTAAGGTCTTGCTATGCTGTTGACAAAGAAACGCAAGATGGTATAATAGGATAACTTTTTTTAAGAGAAATAAGATGATCATAGATATTGATAGATTGCCCTCAGAAGGGTTAAAAGTTTGTAGAGACTTTGAATTCTTCAATGTTGAACTTGTGGAGGGAAATTCTGCATTTTGTGAACCTGTACATGCAGAAATTTCAGTAAGAAAGGTCGGAGAAGAAGTTTTTATAAAAGGAAAAGTTCGTACTTGCCTTAGTTTTGTCTGTAGCCGTTGCCTGCTCCCATTTGAATTTCCTATCGATTCCAGTTTTGATCTTGTCTCTTTTCCTGAAGAACTTGATGCTGGAAAGTATCAATTGGATAGTGACGACTTAAATAAATATTTTTATTACACCCGAAAGATAGACCTTAAAGAGATTGTTTTGGAACAGTTGAACCTGACTTTTCCAGTGAAACCCTTATGTAGTGAAGATTGTCAAGGAATCTGTCCCATTTGCGGGAAAATTGTAAAGAATGGTGAATGTTCATGTATGGCGAATGAATCTGACTCTCGCCTCAAGAAGCTTAAAATTTTTTTGAGAGATAAAAGATAAATGGCACATCCAAAAAGGAGACATTCTTGCTCAAGAAAAGGGAAGAGAAGAGCCCATGATGCTCTTAAGGTTCCCTCTCTATCCCTATGTTCCAACTGTGGAAATCCCAAAGTGCCTCACCGGGCATGTCCTGAATGCGGGTATTACAAAGGTCGGCAGGTGATGGAAGGAGCTGAAGATTAAAAAGGGGATTAGATGCGAGTAGCAGTTGATGCAATGGGAGGAGACTTCGGAGCCAAGGTAATGGTTGAAGGAGCAGTAAAGGCATCACAGGAGAATCAAATAGAAGTTCTTCTGGTTGGTGAAGAAGCGCTTATAAAAAAAGAGTTAGACAGGATCGACCACTCAAAGGCAAAGGTTACAATCATTAATGCCGCGGAGGCCATCGGCATGGGAGAAGGCCTTCTTTCTTTCAGAAGAAAAAAGAAATCTTCTATCCGTATCGGGACTCAGCTAGTAAAAAAAGAAGAAGCACAGGCTTTTGTCAGCACAGGCAATACTGCTGCAATTGTCTATACATCAAAGAAAGTACTAGGGGCTTTAAAAGGAGTGGATAAACCTGCATTAGCTCTTCTTGTTCCTGCACTAAGTGGCCTTACTTTGCTATTAGATGTTGGAGCAAGTGTCAACTGCAGTGCCCATCACCTCCAGCAATTTGCGATAATGGGTCGGATTTTTGTGGAAATCGTGCTTGGTTTAAAGAATCCTCGTATAGCCCTCATGAGTATAGGAGAAGAAGAGACAAAGGGAAATGACCTTATCAAAGAAGTTTTTGAAAGGCTGCAATCCTCTCCTTTGAATTTTATTGGAAATGTAGAGGGTAAAGATATTTATTCAGGGAAAGCGGATGTTATCGTAAGCGATGGCTTTACAGGGAATATTGCCTTAAAAGCTAGCGAAGGAGTTGTTGAGACTTTTTTTAAAATGGCTCGTACTGAAATCATGAAGAATATTTTCTCTAAAATCGGATTTATTTTAATGAAGAGAAATTTGAAAAAACTCTATAAAAAAGTGGATTATTCAGAGTATGGAGGAGCTCATTTGCTGGGGTTAAACGGAGCCTGTATCATTGGTCATGGACGTTCAAGCTCAACTGCAGTAAAGAATGCAGTGAAATTAGCAAAGGATTTTGTGGCGGGCAAGGTCCAGGAGAAAATTCAAAAGGAAATTGGACAGGCTTTCTCAGAGATTTAGCTTCTAAAGGCATAAAATGCAATTTTCTGAAAGAGTTTCGATTGTTACTGGAGCATCTCAAGGGATTGGCGAAGCCATCGCCCGAGAGCTTTCTAGGGAAGGAGCAGAGGTTGTTCTGGTTGATGTTCAAAAGGAAAAATTAGAAGAAGTTGCCCGTAATATAAAAGCCAGCAACGGGAAAGCTTCTGTTTATTGTGCTGATGTTACACGTATGGGAAAAATATCTGAAGTTGTGGAGGCGATTATCCAGAATCATCAAAAAATTGATCATTTGGTCAACAATGCAGGCATTACGAGGGATAATCTCCTGATGCGAATGAAAGAGGAAGAATGGGATGCTGTTTTGACAGTCAATTTAAAGGGTGTTTTTAATTTTTCCAGAGCAGTAATCAGGAATATGATTCAAAATCGATACGGCCGCATTGTTAATATCTCGTCAGTTGTGGGCTTAATGGGCAACGCTGGACAAACTAACTATTCTGCCTCAAAAGCAGGTGTTATTGGTTTTACAAAATCATTAGCCAGGGAAGTAGCTTCCAGGGGAATAACAGTTAATGCTGTCGCGCCGGGTTATATTGCTACCCCCATGACTGAAAATCTTCCTGACTCAGCAAAAAAAATCTTTGTTGATATCATCCCGTTGAAGAGATTGGGGACTCCTGAGGAAGTTGCACATGTTGTTAAATTCCTTCTGTCCGATGAGGCTGCTTATATCACTGGCCAGGTTATTAACGTAAATGGCGGAATGTTTATGTAACATTCTGTGATGTTTTTGTATACAAATCTAATATAGAGGAGGACAAGAATGGAGAGAGAAGAATTACTGAAAAAAATAAAGGCTATTGTTGCAGACAAACTTAGCATCGGTGAGGACCAAGTTACTGAAGAGGCCTCGTTTATTGATGATTTAGGCGCAGATTCTTTAGATACAGTTGAATTGGTCATGGCCTTAGAGGATGAATTTGATATGGATATTCCTGATGAAGAAGCGGAAAAATTGACAACCGTTGGCAAGACTATAGATTATGTTTTAGGCAATCTCTCTAATAAGTAAAAAGATATAAGTTCAAGATGGGAATCCCCCTTTCCTCAGGAAAAGTAGTCCCTTCGAGGCGCGTAGCTATTACAGGCATTGGTATAGTTTCCCCCTTAGGAGTTGGCATTGAGAAGAATTGGAAGGCGGTTTTAGAAGGCAGAGGAGGAATTTTGTCTATCTCCAAGTTTGATACTTCCGGTTTTTCTTCTAAAATTGCAGGAGAAGTCAAAGACTTCGACCCTCTCGATTTTATCGAAAAAAAGGAGATCCGGAAGATGGATCCTTTCATCCAGTATGCTGTTTCTGCTGCTCAGTTAGCGGCTGAAGATTCATTCATTAAGCCTGCACTTTTAGAGGGAGAAAGAACAGGCGTTTATGTGGGCTCAGGGATAGGAGGTATTGGTACTATCGAGGAAACACATAAAAAATTGCTCGAAAAAGGTCCAAGTCGGGTTTCGCCATTTTTTTTAGTTTCATCCATAATTAATGAAGCTGCTGGCCGGATCTCTATAAGATACAAGGCGAAAGGCCCGAATTTAGCCAATGCAACCGCCTGTTCTACCAGCACCCATAGCGTTGGTGATTCCTATCGGATTATCGCCAGAGGAGATGCTGATATCATGCTTGCTGGTGGGGCAGAAGCCCCAATTACTCCGCTCGGGCTTGCAGGTTTTTGTTCTATGCGTGCCCTTTCTATGAGAAACGATGAACCTCATAAAGCTTCCCGCCCTTTCGATGTACAGAGGGATGGATTTGTTATAGGAGAGGGAGCCTGTATTCTTGTTCTTGAAGATTTTAGTACAGCTTTAAAGCGAGGGGCTAGAATATACGCAGAGATCGTTGGATACGGGATGAGCGGAGATGCTTATCATGTTTCTGCTCCTTGTCTGGATGGAGAGGGGGCCTACCTGTCGATGAAAAGAGCTATCAAGGATGCTTGTATTCAGCCCAGAGAAGTAAATTATATAAATGCTCATGGTACCTCCACTCCTCATAACGACAGAATCGAGACGTTGGCCATAAAAAGGGTTTTCAAAGACCATGCGTACAAGATATGTGTAAATTCGACTAAGTCAATGACTGGACATCTCCTGGGTGCTGCAGGAAGCTTCGAGGCTGCGATTTCAGCCCTTTGTCTGAAAAATCAAATCATGCCTCCAACAATTAATTATGAATACCCTGACCCTGACTGTGACCTGGACTATGTTCCCAATAAAGCCCGCACAGCAGAGATCATTTATGCCTTAAGTAATTCTTTTGGATTTGGCGGGACGAATGGAACTCTTCTTTTGAAGAGATTTGAAGAATAGATTAAATATCATCGTTTAAAGTTGAACGTTTAATGTTTAAGGCAAGAAATTTATCTAATCCGTTTCGAATTTTTGGAGACAAAAATAAGTTTGAGAGTAATATTCACTACTCATAATTTTCATTAAACCTTAAACCAAATTTTATTGCTTTGTTTTTGAACAGGAGGATCAAGTGAATATTTTTGTTCTTGTTAAAAGGGTGCCTGATACCGAATCCAAGATAAGGATAAACCCTGAGACGAATAGTGTTATCGAAGAAGGCTTGAACTTTGTTTTGAGTCCTTATGATGAGTATGCGGTGGAGGAAGCCCTTCGAATAAGAGAGGCTAAAGAAGGCAAAGTTACTGTCCTTTCGGTTGGGTCTGAAGAGGTATTGGTAATATTGAAGAAATGTCTGGCAATGGGAGCTGATGAGGCGGTGCTTTTGAAGGATGATACCCCTGAAACTTATGATGGTTTAAGGACAGCCAAGATTATTGCGCACGCCTTAAAGGAAAAATTTCCTGAATACAATTTGCTCCTGTTCGGGAAACAGTCTATGGGTGCTGATAATGCCCAAATCCCTGCCATGGTTGCTGAGTTTCTAGGTGTGCCTCAAGTTAACGTGGTGACGAAACTGGAAATTGAAGGAAACAATGGCACTGCTCATCGAGAAATTGAGGGAGCCATAGAGAAAGTTTCTTTTCCTTTGCCAGCAGTTATCAGTGCCCAGAAAGGTTTAAATGAACCTCGTTACGAAACATTAAAGGGCATCATGATGGCTAAGAGAAAACAAATACCAGTGCTATCTCTGGAAGATTTGGGTCTAAATACGGAGGATCTTGTTTCACAACTGGAGTTAACTAGAATGGAGAGCCCCCCCACAAGGGAGGCTGGAAAGATCATAGAGGATGAACCTAAGGAGGCAGCAAAGAAACTTGTGGAATTCTTACACAAGGAAGCCAAGGTCATCTAGGAGGAGAAAATGATTTTAGTTTTTATAGAAGTTAGAGAAGGCAAGGTAAAAAAATCTTCTTTGGAAACCCTTTCTGAGGGCAAAAGGAGAGCCGCAGAGATGAACGCTGAAGTCAATGCTGTTCTTGTTGGCCATAATTTAGAGAGCCTTGCTCCCGACATTTTCCGTTATGGGGCTTCAAAGGTGTTTGTCCTTGAAAATTCTCTTCTCAGCCGCTATTCTCCTTCTGGTTTTGCGGAGGTTCTTTTTTCCTTGGCAGGGGAAATCAACCCTGAAATTATTCTGTTTTCGGCTACTGCCATGGGCAGGGATTTAGCGCCTCGGCTGGCTGCTAAACTGGGAGTGAGCATGGCTTCTGATTGTACCCAAACAGCTTGCAAAGATGGAAAACTGGAGGTTGTGCGGCCAATTTTTGCTGGGAAAGCCTTTGCGACCTTTATTCTTAAATCTTCACCACAAATAGCTTCCCTCAGACCAAATGTGTTTCCTCTTATCGATCCTGTGGATGAACCGGCTGAGGTCATAAGAAAAGATGCGGTTTTTACCGAGGACCAGATTAAAGCTCAAGTGGTCGAGATTATAAGGGAAGAAGGTACAGAGCTTGATGTAACTGAAGCAGATATTGTGGTTTCGGGAGGAAGAGGGATGAAGGGACCTGAAAATTTTGACATGCTTAGGAATCTCTCCTCTATCCTGCCCCATTCTGCTGTGGGTGCTTCTCGTTCTGCAGTAGACGCTGGATGGATTGATCATCAAAATCAGGTAGGCCAAACAGGAAAAACCGTCTCTCCAAATCTTTATTTGGCATTTGGGATTTCAGGCGCAATTCAGCACTTAGCAGGGATGTCTTCCTCAAAATACATAGTGGCTGTGAACAAGGATCCTGAAGCCCCTGTCTTTAAGGTGTCCGACTTTGGCGTAGTAGGCGATCTGTTTCAGGTTATTCCCCATCTGCAGGAAGAATTAAAGAAGGCACTATCAGAATAAAATAAAAAACAGCCAATATCTAAGTTGTATTAATAGATCTCTTCTTCCTGCTGGATGATATCGAGTAACAGTTGATTTTTTTCTGAACGGCTCTCTCCAACACTCGTCACATAGATAGCAGGGGCATCCACCACCGGGCATTTGTTCTCGCATATTCCGCAACCATTACAGAGTTCTATATCGATGACAGGGGCTAAAGGAGTTTTTACGACTCCATCAGGAAGCGTTACTTCTGTTTTCAGCAATTTTATGGCCTTAGGGGAAACCGGACAATGTTCCTCACATACGATACAGGGATCACCAAATATCCAGGGAATACAGCGATTTTTGTTAACCCAGGCTGTTCCAATCTTGACCTGGGTTTTCTGTTCTATGGTTAGCTCTTTTATGGCTCCAGTGGGGCAAACTTGTGAACAAAGAGAACAGTAATATTCACAATATCCGATCTTGGGTACAAGCATGGGTGTCCATATGCCTTCCGGGCCTGCCTCTGTTAAGGCTGGCTGGAGAGCATTGGTGGGGCAGACTTTCATGCATTCGCCACATTTGATACATTTTTGCAAAAACTGTTCTTCAGAAAGTGCCCCTGGAGGTCGGATCAATTTCTCTGATGCCCGTTTCCTGGACGGAGAGATTCGGAAGAACGGGACGACGAAAACACCCAAAAGCGAACTAAAGATAAGCTTTCTTCTAGAAAGGTTTACTGTCTCGATTCTTTCAGGTGTAGGTTTCAAAGGAAATCCGATGGCACTCGTAGGGCAGATAGCGCTGCAGGTGTAACAGTACACACATTCAGAGCTTTTCCATTCTTCATTCGGGAATGGATTGGCTTGAGTTTGACAGTGAATCGTGCAGAGTCCGCATTCAATGCATTTTTCAGGATTAATCTTAAGTTTGAATACATTCCATCTTGAAACAAGGCCAAGAAAAGCTCCTAAAGGGCACAGATAGCGGCACCAGAATCTTTCCCTGAGGATATTTAAAAGCACAATGCCGATGAATATCATTGCGATAAAAAACCCCTGGAGAAAAGTGGCATTGAAGTCAAGGTTCTCGAAGAATTGAAAAAGACTATCACCTAGAGATGAAAGATTTACTTGATAAAGAAAATCCAGGAGGCTATAGATACTGAGGCTTATGGCGGGAATAATCCCGACTGTGAAAGAACGATAGAGAAGAGAGAGAGGATCAAACAGGCCAACCAGGTCGAGTGTAAAAATAGCGCTGATAAGAATGAATACCAGAAGATAGTATTTCAAAGCTGTATGGTTATCCTGGACTTTTTTCGGATGCAGGAGTTTTGACTTTTTAAAGAGGAAAGAGAAGAACTGATGGAAGGATCCCAAAGGGCATACCCAGCCGCATGCTATTCGACCCATGAAAAAAGTGACGATGATAGTGATGGCTGCCAAGGCAAATGCCACGAATACTGCTCGGGATGCTATAAAGGTTGTCAGGGCAAGAAGGGGGTCGAAATGAAAAAAAACTTCAACATTCCCGATATAATCCTCTCCAGGGAAGCGAGTTCCAAGTAAAAGATAGAAAAAAAGAAAAAAAAAGAAAAATTGGATAAGGATCCTGATGATTTGGATAATCCGGTATTTTTTAGACCGTTCTTTTTTCAATCCTTAATTTCTCCAGATTGATTTCTCCAAATCCCTTTTGATTTGCAAGTTGGAGAAAACGCAGCTCTTCTGGTTTTATGCCGAAGAAAGTCGCTCCTATTGCGTCTACAGCCACGTAATCTACGCCTGCCACTATGGTTTTGTGGAGTTTAACATCAGAGAGTCTGCCTCCTTGTGGGCCGTTCCTGATAAGAATTCTGTAGCCATCTAAGACAGTGAGAACAGGTTTGAAGAAGGCAGCAAGATCGACCATGGCAAAGTCAAGATTTTGGTGAAGCTGATTACGCTTTCCCCCGAGAGCACCAAGCCAGTTTTTCATCCCCATGGTCAGCCGTGAAAGACTATGGGTTTTGGCGATCGGGGCGTTTATGATTTTGTCTGCTTCGACAAAGTCGGTGTAGACTTCCCACTCTTTAAGCCATTCTCCCTTAAGTGCCATTTTTTTTAGTCGATGATCATTGGGATATGGGACCTTTGCGCCCGCTTTTTTTGCGGCTGCAGCGATGCCAGAGCGGACATAGGTTCTTCTGGCAGGGTTGCAGGGGTTATCCATGACTTTGACTTGTTTTGCTCCTGCATCAAGGCAGAGTTCAACAAGAGTCTTGACTACTTCTGGGTTGGTACAGGCGGCTTGCTTTGGAGTTCTATCCCAACCGATATTCGGTTTTACTAAAACAACATCTCCTTTAGAAACGAAGCGATTGATTCCACCTAACAGAGCAACAGCTTCTTTGGTTAACTGGGCAGGAGAGTTGCCTTGTATCAAGGCCAGGTCGGGATATTCTTTTCCCTGGGCCAGGAGGCCAGGCTTGACATTAAGAAGGATGCTCCCAATAGTGATGTCCTTTAAAAAATCTCTTCGTTTCATTGCTGTTCATCCTTTCCCTAAGGATTGTATGTATTCAATAATACCTTCATAGATACCTTGGGCAATACGCTGGAGATACTGCGGGCTCTTTAATCTCTCTTCTTCCCTGAGGTTGCTTAGATGTGAGATTTCTACAAGTACAGATGGCATTTCTCCGCCAATGAGAACCCAAAATGGACCTCCTTTAACGCCAAGGTTTTTGATGTTTTTATATTTTTTTGAAAGACCTTTTGTCATATTTTTTTGGATTTTTTCTGCGAGTTCCTTTGATTCGACGATTTTACTGTTTTTAACGATCATTTCGATGATTTCCTTCATTTCACTGATGTTCTTTGTGGAGGTTGCGTTTTCACGAGCTGCGATCTCGTTGACAGAAGGGTCCTGGCTGAAATTGAGATAAAACGTTTCAATTCCATAGTGTTTTTTGTTCGTGTTAGAGTTTGCGTGTACGGAGATGAAAATATCTGCTTGTTTCTGGTTGGCGATAATGGTTCTGTTTTCTACAGGGACGAAGATGTCCGACTCTCTGGTCAGAATTGCTTCAAGGCCTTTTTTTGAGCTCAAAAGTTTTTTCAAGCGTATGCAGACATCGAGAACGATATCTTTCTCCTTGGCTCCTTTTTTCCCGATACATCCAGGGTCTGAGCCGCCATGGCCGGGGTCAATGACTATTCTTTGGATCCCAAGGCCGAGCTGGCGCACCATGCTGTAGCCTTCCTTAGCAGGTTTTGCTGGTTGTGTAATTTTTACAGGAGGATGTTTGAGAGGAGAGTTCCCCGGATAGATATCAATGATAATCCTGAAAGGATCGAAGAGATGCCATACACGGTAACGTTTGATTTTTTTAAAATCAATATCCACAGCAATCCTGACAGTGGAAGTTGTCTTTTGAGCAATTCTTATCTGGCTAAGGTAGTTATTTTTAACTGGAATGGTTTTGCCATGGAGAATAGGATTCAACTTGGCCTGGTAGATGTCAACATAAATTCGATCTGGGGAAAGAAGGTCGCTGAAATTGTATTCTCTTAATTTTCCAATATCTGCGACAATTCGGGTAAAAGAGGGGTGTGTGTGGTAGCGGAGGCTGGAGATTTCAATGCGGGGGTCTGCCTGGAAAGAAAACAACGAGGAAAGGAAACAGGAAAGAGAGAGCAAGAATAGCCACACATATTTTTTGATCATTGGATGCATTCTCTATTAATTCTATAAAATATGTCGATATCTTTCAATTCAGTAAAAGCTTAAGCCCCATACTTCTTTAGCTTTCCAGCATGAGCCAGCATCAAAGGCATAGTGTATACAGCTTGAAACCGCCCTAAATAGCCCATGCTGCACTCTTTTTCGGAAAATAACGTCACTTTATCTGTTTGTGCAGTTCGGGAATGCAGAATAAAGGGGTTTGGATGCCATGAATGGGATTTCAGAAGGCTTGGGGTGGAATGATCCGAAGTAACAACCAGCACTTCGGGCTGGAGTGCGAGAAGGCGGGGAATAAATTCATCTGTTTCTTCAATAGCTTCTTTTTTAGCTAAGAAGTTTCCGTCTTCACCTGCTGAATCTGTTTTTTTGACGTGGACATAGAAAAAATTATAATCATTGTAGTTTTTTTCCAAGGCGTTAAAAAGATCGTTCATTTCCTGACCTACATTTATGATTTTCATCCCGACTAACTTTGCCAGTCCCTTATACATAGGATAATTAACTACGGCTGCAGGCCTTAATTTATACAACTCTTCCATTGTGGGGAGGGATGGAAACTTGGAAAATCCCCTTAAAAGGATGGTGTTGGTTTTTGGGGAATTTTTTAAGAATTCTGTTACCTCATCAAGAAATATGTTTATGGTTTCTGCTGCTTTGCTTGCTTCCTGGGAAAGGGGCTGAGTGTAAACCCTGGGTTTGTTTTCTTTTTGCGGGTCGGCGTCTGTGAGGGCATTTGAAAGCCCTTTCCCGCTGAACTTGACCACAAACCGGTGCTCTTTCACGGGATAAAGCGTGATCTTTGTTCCATCTTTTGTTTTCAAAAAACTATTTAGCCTCTGGCAGATTTTTTCATTATCGCTGGTTGGGATCCTGCCTGCCCTTCGGTCGACAATAAGGTCATCTTTTAAAGTCGCAAAATTTCCCCTTGCCACTAAATCATTTTTCCCGACGCTGACACCTACACCGAGGGCTTCCAAGATACCTCTGCCTAGTATGTATTTCGTCGGGTCATAACCAAAAAGGGAGAGGTGAGCAGGTCCGCTTCCGGGCGTGATCCCCATGAAAACAGGATCTGTCAGGCCGCATGTGCTTTCTGCCGCGAGGGAATCGAGGTTTGGAGTATGTGCGGCTTCGAGCTCGGTTTTACCCTTCATTGGAAGACCGCCTAGGCCGTCGATGACCAAAAGAATTATTTTTGAATTTGTTTCAATACTCAATTCTTTGACAATTTTTTCACAGTACATCTTAAAGACAACTATAAGAAATTATTGAGATGAAGTCAATCAAGGTCAGACGTTTTAAAAAAGTTTGGCTTTGAGGGTCCAGCGATTCCTTTCTTTGTTTACAATCCAAAATTGCTTTGCTAAAATCGAAACATGGAAAAAGCCCTTATCCTTGATTTTGGTTCCCAGTACACGCAGCTCATTTCGGATATTCAATGAGGTCAGGTTAAAAGTTGAAAGTTAGAAATTAAAAGTTCAAAATTAAAAATTTGAAATATTACATGATAAAATTAAGATGACAAGGTTTTAGGAATTGATATGGAATCTTCGTTTATTCATCTTCACAACCATTCAGAATTCAGCATTCTGGATGGCGATCTAAAAACTGCGTCTCTGGTGGAGGCGGCATATCAAAATAAAATGCCAGCCGTTGCTCTTACTGACCATGGAAATATTTTTGGTGCAGTAGGCTTTTTCCGGCAGGCAAAGGAGAAAAAGGTCAAGCCTATACTTGGCTGCGAACTATATGTTGCTCCTCGAAGTCGGACCGATAAGAAGCCCGGGAAGTCAGGACCCCACCACTTTCATTTGATTTTACTCGTAAAAGATGAAAGAGGTTACAGAAATCTCTGTCAGCTTATTACCAGAAGCTATTTGGAAGGTTTTTATTATAGGCCGCGTATTGATAAGGAGCTTTTAGCACGCCACAGCGAAGGATTGATCGGACTTTCTGGATGTTTAAGAGGAGAGATAAATTATTGTTTGGGATTGGGCCTTGAAGACAAAGCTGGAGAGGTGGCTTTAGAGTATGCCTCCTTTTTTCCAAAAGGAGATTTTTACATCGAGCTTCAGGATCACGGCATTGAGAAACAGAAGAAAAGCAATCCTTTACTCGTGCGGATCTCACGAAAACTCGGTCTCCCTTTAGTCGCTACAAACGATATCCATTATCTCAGAAAAGAAGATGCGGAAAGCCATGATGTTCTCCTTTGTATACAGACCAATAAAAAAGTGACAGACCAGGATAGAATTCGTTTCAGTACAAATGAATTCTATTTTAAGTCAAGTGAAGAAATGACAGAGCTTTTTAAAGAAATTCCGGAGGCAATCCAGAATACAACAAAAATCGCAGCACAGTGCAATTTTGATTTTCCTTCGTCTGGATATTTCTTACCAAATTTCAAGGCTCCTGAAGGAACTTCTATAGGCGAGTATTTTGACTCAACAGTAAAGGAGGGATTTCAGAAACAGATGCAAGCCCTCGGTAAAAAGATTGAAAAGGGCGAGCTTCCCAGGTTTAAGGAATACGAGAATAGGCTGGAAAGGGAGATGCGACTTGTTAAAGAAATGGGTTTTGAGGGGTATTTTTTGATTGTCTGGGATCTAATCCGGGAGGCAAAATCAAGGAATATTCCTGTCGGGCCAGGGCGAGGCTCGGTAGCGGGGAGCCTTCTTGCTTATAGCCTAGGAATAACAGATATAGATCCCCTTGAGTACGACCTTTTGTTTGAAAGATTTTTAAATCCCGAGCGGATTAGCCTGCCGGATATTGATATTGATTTCTGCGGAAGGCGCAGGGATGAAGTCATTTCCTATGTTACAAATAAATACGGCCAGGAAAATGTCTGTCAGATCATTACTTTTGGTACGATGGCAGCTCGTCAAGTAGTCAGGGATGTGGGAAGAGTTCTAGAGGTTCCTCTTCCAGAAGTGGATAAGATTGCAAAGATGATTCCCCCCTTTGGCCCGGACGCTACGATTGAGGGTGCTTTAAAAAAAATTCCACAGTTGAAAGAATTAAGGGATAAACATACAAAGATTGCTAACCTCCTTTCCATTGCTCAGATATTAGAAGGGCAGGTACGTCATCCATCCATTCATGCAGCGGGCATAGTCATATCTCCAAAGCCTCTCGTTGAGTTTATGCCGCTTTACCAGTCGGCAAAAGGAGAGATTACAACTCAGTTTCCTATGCAAGATATCGAGGCCCTTGGTCTCCTCAAAATGGATTTGCTCGGGCTTCGCAACTTGACTGTTATACAAGACACTATTGAACTTGTTGAAAAAGATTCTAATCAAAATATCGACCTGAAGAATATTTCGCTTGATGACGAAAAAACGTTTGAGGTATTCCAGTCCGGCAATACAGATGGGGTCTTCCAGTTTGAAAGTACAGGGATGAAAGATTTGCTCAGGAATTTCAAGCCTGAAAGCTTCCGCGATTTGATTGCCTTGAATGCACTCTATCGGCCAGGGCCATTGAAGAGCGGGATGACGGATGAGTTTATAAAGTGCAAAAACCACCCCGAGCGGGTCAGCTTCGAATTTCCTGAGTTAGAACCGATTCTGGAGGAGACCAAAGGTATCATCGTCTACCAGGAACAGGTGATGAAAATTGCTACAGAGCTGGCCGGATTTTCCATGGCTGAAGCTGACATTCTGCGCAAGGCTATGGGCAAGAAAAAAACATCTGTTATGAAAGCCCAGAAACAGAGATTTATCCAGGGGGCGAAGCAGAAAGACATAAGCCAAGCCAAGGCCAATAAAATCTTTGAGCAAATAAAGCACTTTGCCGGATATGGGTTTAATAAATCTCATAGTGCTGCCTATGCCTATTTAGCTTATCGGACAGCCTATCTGAAGGCTCATTTTCCTATTTGTTTTTTAGCGGCTCTTTTGACTTCTGAAGCAGAGAGAGGAGACACATCTCAAGTGGTCAAATATATCAACGAATGTAAGGAAATGGGCATCAAAGTTCTTCCGCCTGATATCAATGAGAGCGAATTCAATTTTACTGTTACAAAGGGAGATATCCGGTTTGGCCTCTCAGCCATTAAGAATGTTGGGGAAGGAGCTGTGCAGGCTCTGATTCAAGCGAGGGAAAAGACAGGAAAATTCTCTTCTCCATTTGACATTTTTCGAGAGATAGATCCAAAAGGTGTCAATAGGAAAGTAATTGAGAGTTTGATAAAAGCTGGAGCCTTTGATTGTTTAGGATGGAAACGCTCGCAGCTCTTTCATCTTGTCGATAGAATGATCGATTATGCCCATGAAACACAAAAAATCAAATACTCGAAGCAGAATCTTCTGTTTGGTCAAACTCAGTTAGAACCTCCGCCCATACCTGTAGAAGTGAAGCAGATGCGGGAGTGGGACGAGCCGCTTTTTCTCTCTTATGAGAAGGATGCCTTGGGATTTTATATTACGGGCCATCCTCTGGCCCAATACGGGAAAAGCTTGCTTAATCTTGTCTCTCATTCCATAAGCCATCTGGATGATGAGAAAGATTTTAATAAAGAAATAAGAGTTGCCGGGATTATATCTTCTATTAAATCCCTCAAAACAAAGAAAGAAGAGAGGATGGCCACGTTCATCTTGGAAGACCTAAGCGGCCGAATAGAGGTTGTAGTTTTTCCTGACAGTTATAAAAGATATTATGAATCCCTAAGAGAAGACTTGCTAGTCTGGGTCAAGGGGGAGTTTTTAGGCGAAGGTGAAAGCCGGAGGATTTACCTTTTACAGATTATGCCGTTAGCTGACGCCTTCCAGAAGCAGGCAAAACGGGTGATCCTGAGAATCATTCTTCCCGGGATTGAAGAGGCAGTTTTCGAGGAATTAAAAAGCATCTTGGAAAAAAACCGTGGGGAGTGCCCTGTTTTTTTTGCGCTTGAGACACCTCATTCTTATCGCATGATCGTAGAATCTGTTGAAATTCAGGGTGTTGTGCCTTCAGAAGAACTCACAAGAAGTGTTGAGGGTTTGCTGGGAGAGGAATCGGTAATAATTGAATATTAGATCCGTTTATTCTGTTATGCCGGCTTAAACCTTAAATCCGTTTCTACTCTTGCCTTTAACCTTAAACTTTAAACCTTAAACTTATTCTTTTAGAATTTGGAAATTGGAATTTATTTGGGATTTCTTACTTGGGATTTGGTACTTTTTGTTTTCTAGGTTGAATCTTATATAGAGCGGAACCATCCCCAAATACCCAAACTGATAGAAAAAAATGAGGGAACTTCAGTCTCTTTTCCGTTGACAGTGGACGAGAAAAATGTTAATTGAAGGGGGATTCTGATGTGAGTTTTGAGATGACGTACAAACTGATTGTTGCAGATGATAGCCCTTCCATCCAGAGAGTCATCAAGATGGCTTTCCCGGGAACAGAGTTCGAAATCTTTTCTTTTGCAGATGGCAGGGAGGTCATGAAATCTATCAGCGAAATAAAACCTGATGCCATTCTTCTGAACCTATCGCTTCCTCACAAGGATGGCTATGAGGTAGGCTCTTATTTGAAAAGCAAGGAGCAATTCAGTCAGACACCTCTTATTTTGCTAAAAGGGGCTTTTGAGCCTCTCGATAAGGAAAGAATCGCCAGCATAGATTATGACAAATTGATACATGAACCTTTTGATTCCGAAGGTTTAGTCCAAGTGGTCCGGAGTATTATTGAGGGGAGAAAAATTCCTTTAACTCTTCCTGAAGAACCTATCCTGGACGAAATTTCTGATCCTGAGGTGAAAGTAGAGTTTGATGAGAAAGTAAAAGATTTAGTTAGAGAGGAAATTCTTGGTGTTGAAAGAGAATTGGAAAAGAGAATCAAGGCCCGCATTCTTGCAGAGATTAAGGAACATCTTAAAAACAAGTGAGCAACAGGCAGATTTATTTAAATAAGAAAGGAATAATAGGGTGACAGGGCGAAACGGTGACAAGACGACAAAATCAGGAGGCAGAAAGCAGTAATAAAAAGAAGAAAAATATTTATTAACTTGATAAAATAGCGAATGATCGAGAATGTAGAGAAGTGAAGGTGGAATAGAAAGAAAAAGATTGCCTTTCTAGCTTTTCTAGCTATGGATTGAATTATGAAGGAAAATTTAGTTTTAGAAAAAGTTTATGATCCTAAGCCTGTTGAAGAAAAGTGGTTGAAATTCTGGATGGAGGAGGGCCTCTTTGTGGCCGAGATGCATTCTTCGAAGAAAAAGTTTTCTATGGTCCTTCCCCCTCCGAACGTGACCGGCTCTCTTCACATGGGGCATGCTCTCTGCTTCACTCTGCCCGATATCATCGTTCGGTGGAAAAGGATGCAGGGATACAATACCCTCTGGCTTCCAGGAACTGATCATGCAAGCATTGCAGTTCACAACGTGATTGAACAGAGCTTGGCAAAGAGGGATTTGACAAGGGAGAAAATCGGCCGAGAGGAATTCCTTAAAGTTGCCTGGGATTGGAAAGAAAAATACGGCGGAGTAATCATTAACCAGCTCAAAAAGCTTGGAGCTTCTCTGGATTGGACGAGAGAAAGATTTACACTAGATGAGGGTTTTTCTAAGGCTGTAAGGAAAGTTTTTGTTGACCTCTATAAGGAAGGACTTATCTACAGAGATTATTATCTTGTGAACAGGTGCCCTCAATGCGGAACCGTTCTTTCGGATATCGAAATTGAGCATAAAGAACTAAAGGCTAAACTTTATTACATTAAATATCCTCTTATCGATTTTGATGAGTATATCGTTGTTGCAACAACCCGTCCAGAAACCATGCTGGGAGATACCGCAGTTGCCGTTCATCCCGAGGATGAACGCTACGCTAGACTAAAGGGAAAGAAAATACTCCTCCCCATAGTCAACAGGGAGATTCCTGTCATTGTTGACGAAAGAGTGGAGAGGGAATTCGGAACAGGAGCGGTGAAGGTAACTCCAGCTCATGATCCTGTGGATTTTGGGTTGGGAAAGCTCCACAATCTCGAACAAGTAATCGTGATTGACGGATCAGGGAAGATGACCGAAGCAGCAGGAGAAGAATTCCAAGGATTGGATAGGTTTGAAGCCCGAGAACATGTCCTATCAAAGCTTAAAGAAAAGGGTTTGCTTGAGAAAGTCGAGGATTATTTTCATGCTGTGGGTCACTGCTACCGTTGTAAGACTATCATTGAACCCCATTTATCCTGGCAGTGGTTTGTCAAGGTTGGTCCTCTGGCTAAGGAAGCCATTCGAGTAGTCGAGGAAGAAAAGACTGAATTCATTCCGCCCAACTGGGCAAAGACCTATTTTGAGTGGATGTACAATATCCATGACTGGTGTATATCCCGCCAGCTTTGGTGGGGGCACAGAATTCCTGCTTGGTACTGTCAGGAGTGTGGAGAAGTGATTGTGGGAATGGAGGCTCCAAGAAAGTGTGGTAAATGCCAAAAAGAAAGCCTTGTTCAAGAAGAAGACGTTCTTGATACTTGGTTCAGTTCCGCCCTCTGGCCTTTTGCGACGATGGGATGGCCTGAAGAAACCGAGGATTTAAAAAACTTCTATCCCACAGATCTTATGTCCACCGGCTTTGACATCATCTTTTTCTGGGTGGCCAGGATGATCATGATGAGCCTTAAATTCATGGGAGATATTCCTTTTCGACATGTCTTTATCAATGGTTTGGTCAGAGATTTTAAAAGACGGAAGATGAGCAAGTCAGAAGGGAATATCATTGATCCTCTTGAAATGATCGAAAAATATGGCACAGACGCTTTGAGATTCACTATGGCTGCTCTAGCTATTCCCGGCATGGATATTTCTCTTTCTGAGGAACGGATGGCTGGCTATCGGGCTTTTGTAAACAAAATCTGGAATGCATCCCGTTTTGTTTTAATGAACCTGGAAGAGGATGAGCTGGAAGTAAAGGAGGAAAACCTGACATTGGCTGATAAATGGATCAGAAGCAGGCTGGTTAGGATAGTCGAAGAAATGAACACCGCATTAGAACAATATAAATTTTATGAGGCAGCTGACAAAATATACCATTTCATTTGGCATGAATTTTGTGATTGGTATGTTGAATTGGTCAAGCCAAGCCTAAAGGAAGGAAATAAGACGAGCCAGGCTGTTCTGGTTGATACATTGGATCAGATATTAAAGCTTCTCCATCCTTTCATGCCGTTCGTGACTGAAGAGATCTGGCAGCACCTTCCTTCGGCAGGGAAATCTTTAGCAGTTGCTGTTTTTCCTCAAGTACAAGAGGAATTGAAGAACGAGGATGTCGAAGCAATGATGAGCCTTCTTCAGGATGCTGTCGTTGAGGTCCGAACCATAAAAGCAGAGAATAGAATCCCCCCCAACAAGAAAATCAATCTTTGGATAAAGACTAACAAAGAAGAAGAAAAACATATAGTTCGCGAGCACCAGGATTATTTCCAAACGCTGGCGAATGTGCGAAATGTTGATATTCTCAGTGATTTTCCTCAGAAAGAAAAGCTTTTAAAAGGAGTAGTTGGTTCCTGGGAAATTGCTATTCCCCTAGAGGAAGGTCTGATAGATTTTGATCAAGAGAGAAAAAGGCTAGAAAAAGAGATCTCGAAGATAAATTTAGAAGTAGAAAAAATCGAAGATAGGCTTAGAAATGAAAATTTCCTCAATAGGGCTCCAGAGGATCTCGTTCGAAAGACCAAGACAAGGCTGTATGAGCTTGAGGAGAAGAGAACTAAGTTGAAAGAAAACCTGGAACATATTGTATCCCTTATTTAAAAAACCGTTAGTTAGTTAATCCGTTTCTCTGTTGGTCAATAATTCAGACATTTTCATTTTTTTTAAAGAGTTGCTTGTTTCATATTGTCATTTTTTAATTTAAAATAGATAACTGACAGACAGACTAACAGATTAACTGACTAACTGAAAAGATCATGAAAATTGGCGAGAAAATTCTCAGGGTTGAATCCTGCTCCTCTACCAATGATATTGCCAGAGAACTGGCGATTGGAGGTGAGGATGAAGGAACAGTTGTCATCTCTAAGGAACAGACAAAAGGGAAGGGCAGGAAAGGACGAGAGTGGTTTTCTGGAAGAAAAAAGGGACTGTACATATCTGTTATTCTTCGTCCATCCAAAGATGATATTTCTCTCCTTCCCCTTTTGGCCGGGTTAGCAGTAAGGGATGCGGTCTTTAACTCAGTTGGGATTCTGGTCCGCCTCAAATGGCCTAACGATATAATCTGGAACAAGAGGAAACTGGGTGGTATTCTCTGTGAAAGCAGTTTTTTGGGGAATAAATTAAATTATGTTATTCTAGGAATAGGCCTGAACACCAATCACTTGAAGGAAGATTTTCCCGGGGACATTCGTTTGTTTTCCGTTTCCTTAAAGATGATATTCAAAAAAGAAATCGACGAAGAGGCCCTTCTCGAAGAGCTCTGGAAGGCTTTAGATTGCTGGTACAGTATTTTTTCACAGGGGGATGAGAGGAAGATTGTCCATATGTTTCAAGAGCATTCAGTTATTCCTCTGGGAAAAGAAGTTACTGTTATCATGGAAGATGGACATACTTCAGGGGTTTATAGAGGAATCGATTCACGCGGCAGCTTGATTCTGGAAAGAAAGGGGAAAAAAAGAAACTTCTGTGCAGCTGAAATAGAAACGATTAAGGGCATGATAAAGGAGGATTAACATGTTATTAGCAATAGATATCGGCAATACCAATGTTGCCCTGGGTGTTTTCCAGGAAAAAGAATTAATAAAGAATTGGAAGATAAAAGCGGTACAGGAGAAGACCTGCGATGAATATGCAATTACTCTATTAAACTTGCTTTCCTTGTCAGGCCTTGAGGCCGCAAGGATAAAATCTGTTATTATATCCAGTGTTGTTCCCCCTTTGACTCCTGTTTTTCAGAATGTATGCCGAAGCCTGTTTCAGATTAGACCGCTTGTGGTAGGGCCAGGGCTGAGAACCGGGTTGGCCATTCTTTATGAGAACCCCCAGGAAGTGGGGGCAGACAGGGTGGTTGCATCTATTGCGGTGTTTGATAAGTTTGGAGGCCCTTCAATTGTGGTTGATTTCGGGACAGCCACAACTTTTGATGCAATTTCCTCCACAGGCGAATATCTGGGAGGGGCTATTGCTCCTGGAATTCAAATCTCTGCTGAAGCCCTATATCTCAAAACGGCTAAACTTCCCCGAATAGAGATAAAAAAGCCAAAGGAGGCAGTTGGACGTACTACTGTAACCAGTATGCAATCAGGCCTCTATTTTGGATACATCGGTCTAGTCTCCAACATCATTAAAGAAATCAAACGTGAACTCGGAAGAGATACAAAAGTCATATCTACAGGAAGCTTTGCTGTAGAAATTTATAAGGAGATTGAATTCATTGATTTTCATGAGCCTTTTCTTGTCCTGGAAGGCCTCAGGATCCTTCATGAGAGAAACAGAGAATAGGGCGGAATGCAATTACAGTTTCAGTCATTGGGGTTTTGGTGCTTGTTTGGTATTTGGATTTATTACATGGGATATTAATGGATAAAAGAAGCAGATATTTTCAAACGATTGCACACCGTTTCTTCGAGCAGCGTGGCGCTCCCTTTTTTCTTTCGTCAAAAGAAGTCGATCTTATTGCAAAGTGGGAAAAAATGGAAATTCCTCTTCGTGTAGTCCTGGAAGGGATAAAAAGTTCTTTCGAAAATTATAGGATGCGGCCAGGAAGAAAGGGTAAAATCCTTTCTCTAGCTTTCTGTAATCCTAATGTCTTTAAGGCGTATGATCTGTATAAAGAGAGAAAAGTTGGAGACATAAGAAAACCAGAGAAAATGGATAATAAAAAAGAGAGAATGGAGTTTGCAGTTAAAGGATTTCTAGAGTTCAGCTCTGACAAGATCGGATATTTGAAGGGCATATATTCTCGCGTCCAGAAAATGGCATCTCAGGGAATTATTGATGAAGAAGAGCTTGAACATCTGGAGGGAGAAATAGAAGAGCTTCTCTTGAAGAATGCCTCTAATGAGGTGAGAGAAGAGATCAAGAAGGAGGTAGAAGTTAGATATAGATTCAAGGATGATGAAGAATTCAGCAGGATTTTCAGGATTAAGTTGGTAAAATACGTAAGAGAAAAGTATAAAATCCCGCATATTTCGCTTTATTATTATTAAACATGGCTATGGTCAGACAGATTTTTTCCCTCTTAAGAAAACGCAGGGAAGGCTTGAGTTTTGCAAGAATTGCTGGAGAACTGGGCCTTTCACCTAAAGAAGAAGTATTGTTAAAGAAAAAGTTAAAAAGGATGGAAAGCCAGGGGGCTGTTCTCAGGTTAAAAAGCAAGTATTTCATTGCTCCAAGATCGAATATTACTAGGGGAAGATTTATCTCTTCTTTGAGAGGCTATGGATTTGTCAGCCCAGATGAGGATTCACTGGAAGATATCTTCATTCCAGCACGATATTCAGGCGGAGCACAACGTGGGGATGTTGTTGAAGTATTTTACAGGGAAAAGGGGAAAAAGGGGAAACCTGAGGGAAAGGTTGTCAGGATACTAAAAAAAGAAAAGAAGAGCTTGATAGGACTTTACAGAGAAAAAGGGGGACAAGCATTTTTTCTTCCTTTAGACTCCCCTTTCTCAGTGGAGATTCCAATAAAACAAAGCCAATCTCTTTCTCCTCAGCCCGGGATGATTGTTGAGGTTGAAAGAGACAACTTGAGTTTGAAACAGATCCTTGGACTGCCTGATGATCAAGGTGTGGATACAAAGGTTGTTTTTAAGAGATATAACCTGACTTCCTCATTCTCAAAAGAGGCCCTGAAAGAGGCAGAGGAAGTTGCTTTGAAGGAAAGAAATGATAGAGTAGATTACAGAAGCTGGCTGACAGTAACAATTGATGGCGAAAACGCCCAGGACTTTGATGATGCAGTAAGTATCAAGAAGTTGAAAAACGGGCATTTTCTTCTCGGTGTCCATATTGCTGATGTTTCTCATTATGTCAGACCCGGATCATGCTTGGATAAGGAAGCCTATTTGAGAGGAACAAGCATCTACTTCCCGGATTTGACTCTTCCTATGCTTCCTGAGAAGCTTTCCAACAATGTTTGCAGCCTGAGGCCAAGAGAGGAAAGATTGACTTTATCTGTTTTGCTTGAAATTAGTGCAGAAGGGAAAGTTTTAAAGACTGAATTTCATCCTTCTTTGATCCGCACAAGAGAGAGAATGACCTATGATTCTGTCTACAAGATACTTGAAGAGGATGAGCGAGAGCGGAACAGATATTCCTATATAGTTCCTGATTTATTTCGGATGCGGGACTTGGCACGCCTACTGCGTAAGGAAAGGTTAGGGAAAGGGAGCCTTGATTTTGACCTTGCGGAGCCGGAGCTTGTGTATAAAGAGGGAACCCTCCATTCAGTAGTGCCGTTCGAGACAAACGAAGCACATCAGATTATAGAAGAATTCATGGTCGCTGCTAACGAAGCAGTAGCTGTTTTTCTTTTTGGGAAGGATATTCCCTTGATATTCAGGGTTCATCCTCCTCCTGCTTTGGAAGACCTGGAAAGGCTTCGGGAAATGTTGAGTCATTTTCACATTTATCTCCCACTTCCAAAGAAGATTAAGTCAATAAATTTGCAGAGTGCTTTAAAACAAGCAGAAGGAAAATCTGAAGAAAAATTTATTACTTTACAAGTGCTCAAAAGCCTTAGACTTGCTGTTTATTCTGGTGAGAATGAGGGGCATTATGGGCTTGCAAAAAGAGAGTATACTCACTTCACTTCTCCCATTCGGCGTTATCCAGATTTGGCTGTTCATCGGATCTTAAAAAGTGCCCTCAGGCAAGAAAAAGTGAAAGCCTCCTCACTCTCAGCGGTTTCTATTTACTGTTCCGAACAGGAAAGAAAAGCAGGTGAAGCCGAGCGAGATATCATAGAGTGGAGGATTTTTCGATTCTTGAAGGGGAAACTCGGGGATGAATTTGAAGGAGTGATTGTTGATGTTTCGAGGGCGGGGTTGGTGGTAGAACTTGATGATTATTTTGTTGATGGAATAATTCCTTTTAGTGATTTAGGCAGAGATTATTATTTTAGGAAATCAGAAAGAACTCTTATCGGAAGGAAAACAGGCAGGATATATGAGCTAGGGGACAGGCTGAAAGTCATCCTTGCTTCCGTTGATCCTATCTTGAGGAGGATGACTTTGACACTCCCTTCAAGATAATCCAAATAACAATTAAGCACAAAAGGAGTGGCCTATTGGAAAATTCTTGTTTTGATGCTGTTATTGATGTTCCTCCATCTGCTGAAAAGCAGACTTTGAATGCGTTGCTCTGTATCCGGGGAACAAAGATTCCTGCTTCTTTCTTTTTTTATGGCCAGGCAAAAGAAGAAGGGCAGGGTCATTTTTTTGTTATGGTACAGTCTTCTCAGCCTCTCCTTTTGAGATGGATGGACAGGTTTGAGATTGAAGAGAAAGGAAAACTAGGAATATTGGGTAAGGGGAAAGTTCTTAATCCGCTTTCTGAGAAGATTCCCCCAAAAAAGATAAAGAAAAGAGAAAATTTTCTTCGGCAACTTCTTGGGGATGAAAAACAGATGATTTTCGCGGTTGTTCATTATCGGGGGATACATGGTGTAACTGAGAGGGAAATCATCAGTTATTCCCCTCTGTCCAGAGAGTCTATTCTTCGCTTTAGCCAGGACTTAGAGGCAGAAGGGAAGATAAGAATCCTTGCTTTTTCTCCGCTTTTTCTTCTCTCTCAGGCGAGTTTTGAGTTTCTCTGTGAAAAAATTATTGCCTTTCTATCGAGATTCCATAAGAAACATCCTGATGAGCTTGGAGCATCGTTTGCCAGGATTCAGAAAAGATTTGACCTGAATCCCAGAATTCTATCTTTGGCCCTTAGATATCTTTCTCGAGAGGCTAAGATAAAAGAGATTGAAAATAGAGTGGCTCTTTTTGATTTTGAAATATCCCTTCTTCCTGAGGAAAAGGAGATTTTAAACCAGATGGAAGAGATGTGCCTTAAAGGAGAGTTTCAGGCTGTTTCTTTAAAATATTTAAAGGAGTATTTTAACCTTTCTACAAAGAAGCTTAATGTAATGCTCTCTCTCCTCATCGAGAGAAAAAAGATAGTCCAGGGAAAGGACGGATTTCTCCTTCATTCTCGATGGCTGGAGGAGATTATCTCGAAAGTTCGCAATTCCGGTAAGAAAGAACTAACTGTATCCGACTTTAAAAAGATGACCGGGCTCACCCGGAAGTATGTTATTCCTCTTTTAGAGCTTCTGGATCAGATGGGAATAACACGCAGGAGGGGTGCTATTCGGGAGATCCTTTAAAAACTCAAAATTCAAAACTAAGTAAAAAGTAAGGAGTTAGGAGTAAGGAGTAATTTAATGTGGCTCTTATCCAAATTGATTAGGTATCGGATTTCGTGCTTCGGATTTTTTATCTAAAAATGAAGCCGTGTCGAAGCGGGTCGTTTGGATCAATCAGTAATTCATTTCGGCCGATGATGTAGGCACTGCCTGTTATTTCAGGAATGACCGCCTTAAAAGGGCCGAATTGGGTTGTCTTGATGACTCGTCCTGTGAAGCATGTATCAAGGATGCTTTCCACCGTAAAGAGCTCATCGAGTTTTAGTTCATCCCGAAGATAATGCAAAGAGGCCCGAGCACTTATGCCAGTACCCGTAGGGCTTCGATCCACTTCTCCCTCAGCGAAGATACAGACATTTCGGCTATGATGTTTTTTATTTTTTGGAGGACCGATAAAGATCGTACCGTAGAGATAACTTAACTCTTCCTCAAAGGGGTGTCGGATAGGGAGATTTTCCATAACAGCATGTTTTACGCGCATGCCTAAATCGATCAGCTTGGAAAACTCATCAGGGATAAGGCGCAGCCCAAACTCTTCGGCACGACAGAATGCGTAAAATGCTCCCCCATATGCTACATCATATTGAACCCTGCCCACACCTGGTAGATACACAATCTGGTCCAGAGCATAAACAAAAGAGGGAACATTCTGGAAGGAAACTTCTTTAATCCGCCCGTTATGTTTGTGGGCCAGGGCTGTAACACGGCCGGCCGGTGTGTCAATATTGATAACTGGTTCATCGCCTTCAAGAAGGATCAAACCTGTGTCACTAGCAACTGTGGCCAGACCGATGATTCCATGGCCGCACATTGTGCTGTAGCCTTCATTGTGTAAAAATATCACTCCCAGTGTTCCGTCAGAAGTGACAGGTTCGGTTGGAATACAACCGTACATATCAGCATGTCCCCGCGGCTCCCAGATTAATGCAGTACGAAGGTGGTCAAGATTCTCCTGGGCATAACGGCGTTTGTCTAGGATAGTCTTTCCTGGAAGTGGTGGAAACCCGCCTGTAATGATGCGTAAAGGCTCGCCTGCTGTATGTACATCAATAGTCTTTATAACAATCCAATCTGAGGGAGGCTCCCAATTTATTGACATCGTATCCCTCCTTTAGTCTTATAATAATCCAAGATTCATAATTGCTTTCTGCGTGCATGTGCCAGCCAGACAAATGCCGAATCATCGTACGTAAAACGTAAAACGCGAAACGTATAATAAAGTAAAAATAAGAATTCGTTTTACGTTTACCGTTTTACGTTTTGCGTCTTATGTCTTTACTCCTTACTATGATAACTTCTATATTAAACTGCCCTCTTTTCCCTTAGTCCTTCCGTTTTTCCAAATCTATCATAGGCAAATGGAGACAAGTCGAAATGAGTATACCCATCCAGGATGAGTTCAGTCATGATGCGTCCCACAGCCGGCCCATGTTGAAAACCATGTCCTGAAAACCCGATTGCGCAAAAGAATCCTTCGGCTTCTCCTACCGCTCCAATGATAGGATTCTCATCTGGTGTAATTGTGTATAGTCCTCCCCATCCACGTAAGATTTTGGCTGTCTCCAGGATAGGAGCTCTGTGCACAGCAGCCTCGATGACTCGCTCTAGAAAATTCCAGTCCACGTTGGTATTGAAGCTTGAAGGCTCCTCCTGGTCGCTCATCCCTGTGAGGATACCAGGTTTTTCGCCCCTAAAGTAGAAGAGGACATCCATATCAATGATCATCGGAACTGGCTTTGGGATCCCATCAAAAGCTTTTGTCATGAACACTTGACGGCGATAGGGAAGAACAGGTAATTCTAAACCAGCCATCCTGGAGACAACTCCTCCCCAGGGCCCGGCGACATTTACTACTATCGGTACTGAAATCGGTCCTTTTGTGGTCTTTATACCCTTCACTCGACCTCTTTCAAGTTGGATATTGGTCACTTTTATGTTTTCCATGATACGCACCCCGAGGTTCCGTGCTTTATTTGCGAAAGCCATCCCCACAATGTAGGGGTCTACGTAACCGTCCTCTGGGCAAAAAGTGCCGCCTTTTAAATCATATACCTCCAGGTAGGGCCATCGATACTTGATTTCTTCAGGCGGCAGTATTTCTACAGGGACATTATACTTACTTTGGACTTCAGCGCTGGCTAGAAAATCATTCCATGTTTCTTCCTTCTGTGCCAGAAAGAGGTAACCTGGTTGATGAAAGCCAATATCTACATTAAATTCTTCTTTGAAGCTGTTAAATAGATGTAATGTTTCTTGAGATAGGAGGATATTAGCGGGATGAGAGAATTGCTGCCGGATGCCCCCGACACATAAACCTGTAGATGATTGGGCTAAAAGGTTTTTCTCTAGAAGAACTACATTTTTTTGACCTTGCTTTGCCAGGTAATAAGCCGTGCAGGTTCCCATAATACCGCCTCCGATGATAGCTATATCGGCAGTATTTTTCCAGGAATCCATTATTTCACGTTAGACCGTTAATCCGTTTAGTCCGTTCTGTCAGTTAATCATCTTAGAACGGATAAAACGGACATACAGATTAACGGACTAACAGACTAACTGATTAACGGACTAACTCTTAAGAATTTTATGTTTTCTTTTTCTTTTTTTTATCTAAAGCTGATTTTAGCTTTTCAGCAAATATACCAAATTCAGGCTTCTGAGTAACAATAGGTTCATACTCTTCCTTTTTTTCTTTTGCTTTATAGGCTGCTATTTCTTCTCCAACGTCTTCCTTTTTTTCTTTTGCTTTAACAGCGATTAAAGCTTCCTGTTCTGATTCTTCAAACTCAATTCGTTCTTCTATTAATTTTTTCTCCCCTTTTCTCATGCGAAGAGTACTTTCTTTGTCTGTTTTTGCCTTCCGTTTTTTCTTTTTTTGGGGTTTCTCTTTTTTTGGCCTTTTTTGAATTTCTTCTTTTTGAAGTTCAGAGGGAACTTGAACTTTCACCTCTTCTATTATTTCTTCCCTTTCTTTTGGGGGTTCAGGTAAAGGAATTTCTTCAATCGTTCCCAGTTCAGGGAGAACTTCATCAGGATATTCTTCAAGCTTTTCCTCGGGCAGCATTTCTAAAGGAATTTCGATAGGCTCTTCAAGCTTTAATTCTCCTTCAGTTTTTATTTTTTCATGATAGAAAAAGACCCCTTGCTTTTTTTCTGATTTGGAAAATTCAGGAGATAAAAGCAGTGTTTTTTCGACATCTTCCTGGTTAGTTTGCTTTAGCATGTCGACAAGATGAAAAGCTCTCAGAAAATGTAGGAATAGAGCCTCTCCCTTCAGGCCAAAATTCTTGAAGATTAGAATCAGAAGTTCCCGAAGATCCATGTCATCTCTTTGGCCGTAAAGGGAAAAAAGTTTGTTTAAGGTTTCTATTTCTATGTGAATGATTTTGTTGGGCAAAGAGAAAGTGAAAACCTCTTCGCCTGTCTCAGAAAATATATCCTCTTTTGGATCATAGGCGACCTTTGATACAGAAAGCTTCTTCTTTGATGTCTTAAGCCAGAAACTGATATGTGTAGGTCCTTTCTTTTCAAGAGATAGGCTTGCTCCTTGAGGGACATTATTACTCTCATAAAATTCTTTTAAACCAAGAAAAATGCTAGGAGATGAGAAGTAATAAATAGTATAATCCTTCCCACTTTCTATATCAGTAAAAACATATTCTCTTGAGTGAGATAACTCCTTGTTCAGGCTTCTGGGAATTTTTAATCCACCGGATAGAATTTCTCTCCAGGTAAGATAGACTCTAAGCGGGAACTTCTGGGCTTGGGCTGTTTCTGTTTTTTTCTCCTCCTCAAACGGAGGGAGTTTAGCCTTCGGTGATGAGAGAGGAAGATTTTCCAGTAAGGAGTCGAGTATTTTCTTCAAATGCCATTTTCCCCAGTTGTCGGATGAAACAAAGGTAAAAGTTTTCTTGAATTTTTTTTCTAATATGTAATTCAAACTGATACAGTGGATATCAAACAGATCGTTTGAAGGATCAAAGTTAAATAATTGAGAAACCAGTTCTGTTGTTGTGGCAGATTTATTCGTTTTCAAGAAATGATTTTCAATTTCTTTTATTTTTTCTTGCGGGATTTCCACTTGTTTTTCTTTTTGCTGCCAAAGGTCATTCCAGTTGAAAAAAGCTGCTGACTTGGAGAGAGCTGTTCCCAAATATTTTTCCAGGGTTTTTAAATCTTTATTAGCCATAAGAAGTTGATGAAGCCTAGGGTCTTCCTCTTTTTTCAGCATCTCTGGAGCCAATGCTTTTCCTTCGAGGTTGCTGGGCAGGAGAACTTGAGTCTTTGTTTTTTTCATATAATCTATGTGTTTTCTGAAAGTTCCTCCTCCAGTGTAATCGACTTCCAGCATCTCACAGTTGAAATTTTCATATGTAATTTTCTTGATAACTACAAACACAACAGCTCCGTCAAAGAGCTCAACGCCTTTACTGCTGACCATCAAGGGTTCGTCGTATTTTTTATAGATAAAATCTCCGACTTCATACTGGCAGTAAGGATCATATTTTTTGACTTCTTTGCTTAATTGACTGGCGGTTTTTTTGAAGGCTAATTTTTTTGTCAGTTCATACAGAGAAAGAGCTTTGTTGGTTTGGGAGAGCTCTTTTTCTATGAAAGAGAGGTCTGCATCAGTGATTTTTATGTTTTCGTTTTGCTTATCCATTTTTTGCTTTTTTTTCTAATAATGATAACATAATGGCTTTTTGGATATGAAGCCTGTTTTCAGCTTGGTCAAAGACTGCGGATTGAGCAGAGTCGATAACTTCGTCGGTGACCTCTTCTCCCCTGTGGGCAGGGAGGCAGTGCATAAATAGGGCGTCCTTCTTGGCTTTTGTCATGAGTGCACGATTGACCTGGTAGGGGGCAAAGATTTTGGTTCTTTTCTCCTTTTCTTGTTCCTGTCCCATTGAGGCCCACACATCGGTGTAGACAGCGTCTGCATCTTGAACTGCCTCATATGGGTCATTTGTGATGTAGAAACTGAATCCTGTTTCCCTTCCATCTTGTTCTGCTTGTTTGATGATTTCTGGATTTGGCTCATAACCAGGAGGTGTTGCCACACTCATTTTGCTCCCAGCTTTTGCGGCTGCAAAGATAAGGCTGTGACATACATTGTTTCCATCTCCGATATACGCCAGCTTTAAATTCGCTGGACTTCTCAGCTTTTCCTTTATAGTGAAGAAATCAGCCATGGCCTGGCAGGGATGAAGAAGATCTGTTAGGCCATTGATGACTGGGATGTGGCAGACCTGAGCTAAATCAACGGCAATTTGATGGGAAAAGGTTCTTATCATAATTCCATCTACCCAACGTTCCAGGTTTTTGCCAACATCATACGGGGTCTCGCGGGTACCCAGTTGAATATCGGATGGGCTTAAATAAATGGCTTCTCCTCCGAGTTGAAGCATGCCGACTTCAAAAGTTACCCTGGTTCGTAAAGATGACTTTTGGAATATCATGGCCAGGATTTTATTTTTGAGTTTATTTCGAAAACGCCAAGGTTTATCTTTAATTTGCTGAATGAAGTCTAGGATTTTGCTAAATTGATAAGGGCTTAAATCATGGATGGAAAGAAAATCTTCTAACATCTCATCCTCCTAATACGATGATCTGATCTTTGTCCCTGAACGATTGATTAAGGATGCTTTTAGGTGGCTTGCTGAGGTAATCAAAACTTCTTTTCCATTGCTCTGGATGTATTCAATTGCTGCCTTGATTTTAGGTCCCATGGAGCCCGCCGGGAATTGTCCCTGGGAGAGATATTCTTGAGCCTCTTCAACTGTCATCGTGGTGATAGGTGTTTCATCTGGTGTGCCGTAGTTTAAATAGACTCGATTCACATCGGTTAAAATGATGAAAAGATTAGCCTTGACTTCTCGGGCAATCAGGCTTGCAGCGTAATCTTTATCGATTACAGCTTCTACGCCCTGGAAAAGCCCCCGAGCATTTATTATAACAGGAATACCTCCTCCGCCCGCAACGATGACAATTTTTCCGGAATGGACTAAGTCCCGGATCACTCTTTTTGGAACAACATCTATAGGCCTGGGAGAAGGCACGACTTTGCGGTAACCCCGGCCGGCATCTTCGATCATTGTCCATTTTTTCTGCCGGATGAGCATCTGGGCTCTGTATTTAGAGTAAAATGGACCGACTGGTTTGCTGGGATTCTCAAAGGCCGGGTCTTCTCTGCCTACTACAACTTGGGTAATTAGAGTAGCGACTTCCTTATCCAGAGAATTCTTGCGGAGTTCGTTGATAATAGCCTTCTCGAGCATAAAACCCATGCTCCCTTCTGTCATGGCGTCGCAGACTTCTAGTGAAAAAGGAGGAATTTTGTTGATAGATTCTTCCATCTGGAGAAGAAGATTTCCCACTTGAGGGCCGTTGCCGTGAACAATGATTAAGTCATAGCCTTTTTTCACAACATGGATCATGAGATGGGCTGCTTTTTGGGCATTTTTCATCTGCTCGGACTGCAGCCCTCTCTGGTCTTTAGGAAGGATGGCATTTCCACCAAAAGCAATTAGGGCAATTTTTCTTTCCATCAGAATTCTCTAAGCACTTCCTTAAGATCAGGGGATCCAATTTCTTCCAGTTCGTATGTGACTCGAAGAATTTTTTTGTTTGTTTTAATCAATCGGCCGAGGTCAATAGGCGTCGCGCCAATAACGAGATCGCAGTCAACTTTGTCTATTGTCTGAGCAAGCTCGGCCATTTGTTCTCTTCCGTATCCAATTGCTGGGAGAACTTTATCCAAATGTGGGAATTTTTGGAATGTTTCCTTTATACTTCCGACTGCATAAGGTCTTGGGTCTGTGATTTTTGCGGCTCCGTATTTCTCGGCGGCAATGATTCCTGCTCCGTAGGGCATTCCTCCATGGGTCAGAGTCGGTCCGTCTTCTATGACTAGTACAGTCTTACCAGCAACCTCTTCTGCTTCTGAAATAAAAATAGGAGAATTGGCCCGGATAATGGTGGCTTCCGGATTGAACTTTTTGATGTTATTAAGCACCATTTCTACGTTTTCTTTCTCTGTAGTTCCAATTTTGTTGATGACAAGGACTTGTGCCCTTCTAAAATTGGTTTCACCCGGGTGATATTTGAGTTCATGGCCTGGTCTGTGTGGATCGACGACTACGATTTCTAGATCAGCCTCGTAGAAGGGGATATCGTTATTTCCGCCATCCCAGAGTATGATATCTGCTTCTTTTTCAGCTTCTTCCAGGATTGCTCCATAGTCCACCCCGGCGTAAACCACAATACCGTTATTGATGTGGGGTTCATATTCTTCCATCTCTTCAATTGTGCATTTGTGTTTCATCATGTCTTCGTATGTTGCGAAGCGTTGAACTTTCTGCTCGGTCAAATCTCCATAAGGCATGGGGTGACGGATGACTACGACTCTTTTCCCTTTTTCTTTAAGGATAAGTGCAATTTTCCGGCTAGTCTGGCTTTTACCGCATCCTGTTCTGACAGCGCAAACTGATATCAAGGGAATCTTGCTCTTTATCATTGTCTCTCGAGGCCCAAGTAGAGTGAAGCTTGCGCCTGCTGACATCACTTCAGAGGCTTTGTGCATGACATATTCATGAGAGACATCACTGTAAGAGAAAAACACTTCAGACACTTCGAGTTCTTTGATGTACTTGGTGAGGTCTTTCTCAGGATAGATAGGTATTCCATCAGGATAGAGCTTTCCCGCAAGGATAGAGGGATATTTTCTTCCCTCTATATCTGGTATTTGGGTTGCAGTGAAAGCTGCCACTCTATATTCTTCATTGTCTCTGAAATAAACATTGAAGTTGTGAAAATCTCTTCCAGCAGCGCCCATTATTATGGTTTTTTTCATGAAATTGCCTCATTATTTATTCTATGTTTATCAGCAATATTATAAGATAAAAAACAAGGGCTTAGTATAATACACGACCTGCAATTATGCAAACAATCTAGTTCAGACGGAAGCATCTTAATTTCCGTGATTGGAAATGGCTTTTGGTTACTTTTGTCTTGCAGTTCCTGCTTCTTTGGTTTTGCGAGAATATGAAAATCAAGGATTGAAAAAGAAAAGCAGGCTGCCATTTTCCTTGGGGTGAAAAAGGCAGCCTTGAAGGGGATGGGTTAAAAGGTTAGGGGATCTATGTTAAATCCTTTGAAAAAAGGAGGGTTTAAAAGGAGGGACTTTCTTGCCCTAAAGAATTTTATTTCTCTCATCTTATTCATTCCATATATATATACGCTCTAAATAGTTAAAAAGTTGCTTTATTTGTGAAATATCTGTCAATTTGAGATAAAAGTAAAAGATTTATTTGGATTGAACTTCGATTTTATTTGCCCCTTTTGTATATAACTTTATTATTATATCACAAATAATTAATAAATTTCAACAATTTTTTTATAATTTCTTAGATTCCTTTGTTTATGCCAGTTGTTTGCATGTTTTTTGCCTTAATTTCGTTGTTTTTGCATGTTTTTTTGTATGAATGAGAATTTTATTCCTTTAAAAGTGTATAATCCAGAAGAGAGATTGAAATTTAATTCGTCCGAGGTATTCCCATTTTTTTGAAATATTCAGATGCTGGAGCTATCCTCACCTTTTCTGGGAGAACATCAAGAGGAAAGGTCTGGATTACAAGGTCCTCTTCCAGAATTTCTTTCGGCATGTTTGGGTTGGCATAGGTTATTGGAGATGGAGTGTTTGATACAAGAGCATCCTTGAGCGATTCTGCGTCCTCTGTAATAATGGCTATATAGAGGTTGTTGAAATTCAGGTATTTTTTAATTGCCTGATTGACGGCGTCAAGAGTTATTTTAGGAAGCCTTTCTTGAACTTCAGCCAGAACATCTTTGTATCCGTAATACGTGGAATCCATCTGCCAGCCGAGCCTTTCTCCAAGAGTTTGAGCATAGAGTTTTGTATAATTAAGGAGGTATTTACGGGTCAATTCAAACCTTTCTCTTGGAATTCCTTCTTGTACGAGTTTTTTAAGTTCGCGCAGTGCCTGGCGAATGACAAAATGTCGATTGGAATTAGCTAATGGCCTTATCCAGATAGAAAAGAACTGCTGTTGGCGGCAGTAGTTTTGTGTCGGGAATTTTCGCCGTCCCTGAATAAAATGATCGGCATAGGCATAGTCCCCGTAGTTTTGTCCCCGTTCCTCCCTGATTTTTTGAAAGAGGAGAGAGAGATGTTGTCTGTGTTCCCCGAAGTGGGAAACGGCGATCCAGAGGGAAAAGAAATCATCATCAGCCTTTGAAATGGGGACAGGGAAACCCATGGATATGGCAGTAGCAGGTGTCTTTTTGTCTGCAATGACGATCTCAAGGCCTTCGGGCATGCGCTGTTCTGGCAGGGTCAAGTGAGGAGTTTGTCCCTCAGGAAGAACAGAAAAATCTCCTGTGACTTTTAATGGAAACGCGGATGGGTAACCTCCTGCAAGGCCGATCGTGATGTTCCCCTGGACAAAATGTTCTTTATAGAAAGCTTGTACATCATCAAGAGTCAGACCCTTGACACTCTCTATGGATCCTGCGTCGTGATGGCCGTATGGATGGCCTTCGTACATCATAAGGTTCAGGATTTCTTTTCCGAATTGTTCATCATTAGTACTGACTAAGGATTTTTCCAGGAAGTTTAGCAGGTTGGTTTTAATCCTGATAAAATCTTCTTCACGAAAGCCAGGGTCAAGAAGCATATCCTTGATAATGGTATAGTATTCTTCCAGGTTGTCCACATGGACTGATCCTGTGAAAACAGACATCTCTTTTTCCACTTGAAGACCAACAGATGTAGCCATGGGATAGAACTTCTTTGAAATTTCTTTGTAGGCTAGATTTTTGCTCCCGCCGCTGGCAAGCATGCTGAAGGTGAGCTGGCAAAGGCCTTCCTTTCCTTCAGGGTCATTCACAGATCCTACATGGAGAAGGATACGAAAGCTCACAAGGGGATTTCCTTCCAATGGAAGGAGCTCGGAGGAGAGTTTGCCGGGGGTCTCTTTGGCGCAGGATGTAATCATAAAAGACATTCCTAAGAAAAATATTATTGAAAGATGATATTTAATATTTTTTCTCATTTTGCTTTCCCTCCTGTTAAGGTAACAACAGTGCTGTTTGTTTTCTTGAAGTACTTTTTGGTTATTTCCTGGATACCCTGAGGAGTTACTTTCTCATAGAGGGCAAAGAGTTTATTCACGGTTCCCGGATCGGTTGCCAGATTGATGTAAAAAGCGAGGCTGCTTGCTACTCCATCGGTAGTTCCCAGGGAGTTAGCAAAGGAGTATTTACCGTTAGACTTGACATCTGCCAGGACTTCCTCTGAAACTGGCTCATTCTTCAGTTTTTCTAATTCTTTGAATATTTCGTTTTCGACATAAGATAGATCCTTATCCTTTTTAACTGTGGCATTAAAAACCAAAAGATAAGGGTCACGTCTGTCTGCAAAACTGGCAGAAAGAGTACGACATTTCTGTTCATCGATAACCAATTTTTGATAAAGTGGAGAAGAGCGTGAAAAGGCAATTTCAGCTAGAAGGTCCAGGGCTGCCTTGTCGATTTTTTCATCGGAGTAAGTAGGGCCATGGAATCCGATGGAAATTCTGGCGAGGGTTGGGGAGGACCAATCATAATGGGCTCTTTTCGCTTTTGTTTGAGGGGGTTCTTCAGGCGTTACCAGCGTATAGTTGGATTTTTCCCAATTGCCGTAATACTTCCTGACATATTCCATCAGTTGGTCATGGTCAAAGTCTCCAGCGACAAGAAGAATGGAGTAGTCAGGTGCGTAAAAACGCTTTTTGTAGAGCTGACTGTACTCGAACTGATTAGGCATATCCAGGATATCCTCGAGATAACCGAGAGTAGTGTGCTTGTAGGAGTGTTTTTCAAAAGCTGTGTATCTAAGGAGTTCGGACAAGCGCCTGCCTGGGCTGGAGACACTCGAGTAATACTCTCCTTCGATAACAGAAGCCTCTGTTTTTATCATTGCTTCGTCATAGTAGAGGTTGATGAACCGGTCAGCTTCGGTTTTTACGACAGTTTCCAGGTTATCCCGTCCTGCGAATACGATAAAATAGCATGTATAATCATCTGTAGTATAACCATTGGTTCCTGCGCCCAATTCTGTCAGGAAGTCGTCATAAGTCTCACGGGGAATGTTTTTTGTGCCTTTGAACATCATGTGCTCGAAAAAGTGAGCAAAACCAGATTTTCCGGGTTCGATTTCATTCCTGGATCCTGAACGGACGATTGTATAGTAAGAAATAATATGGGGGTTGTTGAGCGGAATGGATATGACTTTAAGCCCGTTTTCAAGCTCTTCGATTTTGTAATCATAGGGGAGGATATCCGATCCGTGCATTATCAACGGAAAACAGAGCAAGAAGGTAATACAGAGAGTATAAGATATGAATTTAGCCATTTTTTTACCTCCTTTTGGGGATTTAATGTTTGAAGAATTAAACAATTTTTTACCGTGTAAAGAATATATCAAAAAATCGCTAGAAATGCTAGAAACGTAGAATTATTTGGCTATTCCCCCTTTTATGTGGATAAGCGCTCTATTGCTCCAAAATCAAAAAACAAGATTAGTAAGCCGTAAATCGTAAGCCGTAACGGGTTTAAGGTTTAAAGTTTAAGGTTTAAGGCAAGAAAGCTATTAACTATTTACCATTAACCAACCGCCTGTCATTGCGAGCGCATGAGATTCCTTCGCTTCGCTCGGAACAAGTCTGAGCAATCCCAAAGTGCAGCGCCTGTGAATGAGATTGCCACGTCGCTTCGCTCCTCGCAATGACAGGCTTTTTTTGGGATTGCCGCGCTCCCTCCGGTCACTCGCAATGACAGAGGGAAGAAGAATGACAGGGAGAGGGGGGGACAAGGAGAAATAACAGTAGGCAGTAGACAAACTCAAATAAACTTAGATAGACGGAACAGACGGAATAGACTGTTTTTGTTTCGGTCATTGGGATTTTGGGGCTTGCTTTATTTTATCTTCCAGCCATCCGAGTTTGATAGGGGATTTTTGATCTCTTGGGGTATAGGGCTTGATATCGAGAATCGGAGTGCCTTCGAGCATATCGATTCCTGAGACTTTAAGGATATTTTCTTTTCTATCGATAACTTTTACTACTGTTAAGCCAATGAAGTTAGGGCGATTGGAGGTTCGAGTAGAGAAGACTCCTCTTAGTGTTTCATCAAGAAGGGGTTTTGTATACAGCTTGTATCCCTCAGATTTGTGGAAATTAAAAATAACGATAAGATGGGAAAAACCTTCAATATCCTTCAATCCATCCTCATATTCTTTAGATATTTCAAGCTCTCCCTGGACAGAATCAAATCCTTGGGGAAAAGCATATTTTTTTGACTGGATATCCTCCTTTTTTTTCAACGGAGAGTGGACCACACCGATAGGTTTAAACTTGATTTCCATGGATTTCCTTCTTCTCAAATGGCAGTTTTTTTCTTAAAAATCTCAATTCAGAGTTGTTGTTGGCGAATAGAACAGATGGCTGGGACATCTGCAGTCTGAAGAGCCATATTTCTTTAATCGTAAACATAAGTCAGCCATTTTTCGTATTCTTTAATCTTCCCGGTCACTGCATCCTTATATGTTTTAACGAGTTTCTGAGAGATGTTGCCAACTTTCCCTGAGCCGATCGTATAGTCTTTCTTTGAGACTTTTGGATCGGAGGCATCGGTGACACATACAATTGGTGCGATTTCTACAGCAGTGCCCGAAAAGAAGCCCTCGTCTGCCTGGAAAAATTCCTCTTTGGTTATTGGCCCGACAGAAGAGGGAATGCCTAAGTCCTCGGCTATGTTGAGTATGGTTGTTCTTGTGATTCCCTCAAGTATAGATTCTGATTTATCGTTGGTTTTAAGAATTCCTTCCTTTACAATTAAGATGTTTTCTCCAGGGCCTTCGGCAATATTTCCTTCAAGATTGAGAAAGACCGCCTCGTCATAGCCAAGAGATCTCGCAAGCAGACCGCAGATGGCAGATTGCACATAAACGCCGCCGAGTTTGGCCGTCATATCAAATTGGCTGTGATGGATCCGCTTAAAGGGTACAATATAGACGTGAGCACCTATTTCCGTTTTTTCCCCTAGATAGGCTCCCCATTCCCAGGCTCCGATAGTTAGTTCGACAGGAGAAAATTTGGGCACAAGGCCCAGGTTTCCATAAGAAGAAAAAAAGAGAGGACGAATGTAGGCGGAATCAAGCTTGTTTTTCTTTATGAGAATTTTTATGGCGTTTATGATTTCTTCCTTACTATAAGGAACTTCCATCCTCAATACTGAGGCTGAGTGCAGAAATCTGTCGATATGCTCTGGAAGGCGAAATATAGCAGGACCATTTGCGGTATTATAAGCACGGATTCCTTCGAATACAGAAGTACCGTAATGAAGGGCATGGCTCATTGGATGAATATTAGGTCGGGACCAGTCATAAAATGTTCCCATGTGCCAGTACTTTTTAGCTCTGGGAAAATGAGTATTATCAAACATGATTACTCCTATAACTCCTTCATATTATTTTTGATAATTTCTTCAAAATTAAGCGACATTATCTTTTTTTATTGCTTTTAAGACGATAAATCCACCCTTTCCATATCCTTTTCGAGGTTCTTCTATCTCTATGATATCTGGAGGCGGTTGGAGAAGGGTTTGATAAGACTCTTTGTATTCCAAATTGATATTATTAAACATCTGGAGAATATCTTCTGGAGAGAAAAAAAGGGCTGCTTCATAATATTTGCTTTGAGTTGATTTGGCTTCATAGAATCTGCCCCATGCGCTGGTTTTGTCTATGATGGCTAGAATTAATTCACCTTTCTTTTTTAAGATTCTTGCTGCTTCATTTAAAAATAGATGGGAGTTATTTGCGAAACATATAGTTACCACAATTAAGATAAAATAAAAAGATTCATTTTTAAATGGGAGTGATTCCCCCACGCCCTGAATGATTTTTATTTTTCTTTGCCTAGCAAGGAGGAGCATATTAAGAGAGGGATCCAGGCCAAATTGAACAGAGAAAGGAGAGGCGAACCGTCCTGTTCCCACACCTATCTCTAACCCCAGGCCGTTGGGAATAACTTTCTTAATAGCCTTTATTTCAGATTGATAAATTTCTTGATGGTGTTCAAACCATTCATCATATTTCTTCCAGTTTTCTTCAAAAATCCTGATTTTTTCTTTAATCATAAGGGTTAAGGCAAAAGTGTGAATTCCCAGGCACACCAAACATCTGGAGGATGGGGATCAGGAGGACAAACCAGGCATTTGGTTTTGATCCTCGTGTCTATGGTTTTGGCAAACCCGCTGTATTCAATGATTCCTACTGATTTGCATGGAAAATCGGGGAGCCCTTGCCTCTTTCTTGCTTCCTGCACCCGACAGCGATTCATATGGAAAACACATCGTGTGTCACTCACTTCTTTGGTTTCCTGGACATTGATGTGTGCATATAGTCTGAATTTAAGGGCATGGACAAGTGCTGGAATGCCTCCTCCGGGTTCTATCCCGAGTCTTTTCATTATCCTTTTGGCTTCGATGACTGTAAAGTTTTTCCATGCCTTCCTGTCAAGTTCCATAGCAGCATCGATGCCGAATTTATTCTCCACGGCTTGAAACCAGAGTCCATCATGGGCAAGCCAGTTTTTGGAAGCATCTTTCAGAAGCGCCCAAAGCTCTTCTTTAGTCAAATCCTTAACTTCTTTCATTCCAATTCCTAACACTCTAATCTAGAATTTTTATTCACCATTCACCATTTATGTCGGTTCATAATATTTCAATCCCTTGTGTGTGACACATTTAATTTTTCTCTCTTCCAGGAGAAAATTGGTGTATTTTATGATTTCATTTTTGTGTTTTCCAAGAGAGGCGGAGATATCAGAGAGAGTCACCGGCCTTCTCTTAATCATTAAGAAAATAGCCTCTTCCAGATTTTTAGATGGGGGTATTTGCTCTTTTTTATCGAATTTAGCGATAATCTCGGCTTTTTCGCCTAAGATTTTGTTAATTTTTTTAAGTTCCACTAGACTCAAAGAACAGGCAAATTTTTCTGCGGGAGGCCGGATAACCGTATTGAGCTGAATTCTTTTTGGCTTTATATCGGAGATTACTTTTTTAAGCTTTTGGATATGGACGGGAGAATCATTTATCCCTTTCACAAACATGATTTCGAGCAACATCGAGCCGTGGAATTCCTGTCGAAATTTTTTTAAGCCTTCTATGATTTCCTCAGCCCTAAGTGATGAATGAGGCCGGTTGATGTGAACAAACACTTCTTGAGTCACTCCATCCAAAGACGGAACGACAAAATCAGCAGATAGTAAAGCATTTCTTACACTTTTTCGGGAAAGAAGAGTACTGTTTGTCAGCACGGCTACAGGGATTGCTGTTATCTTTTTGATTTCTTTGATGAGTTTTCCTATTGAAGTATTTAGGGTTGGTTCTCCTGAGCCAGAAAATGTGATGTAGTCAATTCTCTGGCCTGAGGCAAGTTTCATTTTAATTTGGGCTAAAATCTCTTCAGATGAGAAATATTCTTTTCTCCGTATAGTCTTCCTGGTTGTTGGGCCTAATTGACAGTAAATGCAATCAAGAGTACATGTTTTAAAGGGAATAATATCTATCCCGAGAGAGAAACCCAGGCGTCTCGAGGGCACAGGGCCGTAGATATGAACACAGCTGTTTTTATCTTCTGATTTATTCAACGTTTCCTATATCTTGTCTTTATATACCTCGATAAACCTTCTCAAAGAGCGGTCATAAGTTTTTTCCACATCATCGGGAAAAAGGCAGGCAGGGAGTTCTTTCATTCTCCAGTGATACTGGATGCATTCGCAGCAGATTCCTTTGTGGCTACAGGGCTCCCAGGTACAGTTGCAATTTTGAAGATTTTGTTTTTGTTGGCATTCTCTCATGGCGACTCCTTCTAATCAGGGATTTTGTGCAAATATGTAAAGTTCGCAAGCCGTAAGTCGTAAATCGTAAGTCGTAAGCTGTAATATGAATTTTAATCTATCTCAATTAATTTATACACGTTTTAATTAGTTTTAATCTTAATGTTTGTGGCTTATGTTTTCAGCTTTACGAAGATCAGGTTTTCCTGTAGTATTTTTTCCATGGAGCTCTTTTATTATAAAGATAATCGGCTAATGCCCTTCTCAATGTTTCAGAGGCGAGTTGAGCGCAGTGGACATCTGCCTCAGGTAATCCGCCGAAGCGTTTTAATATTTCATCAGCGCTGACAAGAGCCAGAGCCTGAGTGAAGGATTTATTCTGTGCGATATCTGTGGCTAAGCTTCCACAGGCAATGCTTGTTCCACAGCCGTCGGTTTGAAAGCAACACTCTATAATTGTTTCATCTTTCATTTTTATAAACATCTCCATAGTATCTCCGCAAGAACCTTTAACCTTTGAATATCCATCTGGATTCTCAATTTTTCTGAAATTTCTTGGGTTTTGCCAATGATCGATAACTATTTCAGAATACCGCTTCTTGATTTGTTCCAAGATCTGTTCTTGAAGCTCGCGAGCAAATTTTTCTAGGTCTTCATCCTGGGACATAGCTTTTCTTATCGCTCCTATTTTTAAAAGAATTCCAGCATTTAATTGGTTTATTTCGAGTTAATTAGAATTAAAAAAAATTAATTAATTCTTGTTTACATAATATTATAACAAAAAGAGCAAATGTTTGAAATAAATTGTAAGCATCAATAAATTTTTAAAATTACCTTTTCCTTCTATGATACCTTTTAATTCCATGTAAGCTTATTGCATCAAAGAATAGTCATTTTCTGTTTTGGAAGGTATAGACGTTCTTGTGGGCAAAAAATTCGGCCCTAATATTACCAGGGTGCTTAAGAAATTTGTCTGTGTAATAGTGAGGACGGAGAGTCTCAGCAATGCGATTGAAGCTATTTACTGTTGCGAGTAACCGGTTTTCCTTTATAAGCATTATGGTTTTTTAAAAGAAAAGTATTTGCCCAGCTTGAAGTATTTTTCAGGTCATTATTAATAATAACTGGTCTTCTGTTTAATAAATCATTTTTATTACCGTTAAAATATTTATTACGATAATAAGCTCTTACCCAAATACATTCTCTGCCTGTTTTTGTAACTTCACACATGTTTTTTGAACTTCCTCCGCAAGGTCCGTTCCGTTGGTTTTTTTCACATTGTGATACAGAGCATAAATAAGTTATATCAGGTAAAGAGCAATCACCACAGTCTTTACATCTAAAAAAAATCGTCTTCCAAAATCTTTCATTACAATATGACAATTTATTTATTAAATGCTTCTTTTCTATAAATTTATAATACGACTTGCACCTCTTAAAAAAGGTGGCATTATAATCAAAAAACAAGGCATGCATTAACCTGCTGAATCTGTATGATAGAGTTACATATTTTGAAAATGATGATTTTTTAAAATTTGAATATTCAGGATTTATTTTATTTGAGTCAGAAAGTCCGGTGTTTTTATCAAGCGAATAATAATAAAATTCTTTTGGTTGTGGATTTGTAAGTTCTTTGACAAAATCAAGCCAATCAGATGATTCGTATTCTTTAACTTTATTTATTATTGCATTAAAATCTTCATAATTGTGAATACCACCTATGTAAGCACCCTTATATCCCATTGCTTTTAAAGCAATAAATTGTTTTGCAGCAAAATCAATAAAATAACTTTTGCCTTTATCATCAGATTTTTTAACTTTATTAATTTTTTCAAGAAATTCGTCTGAAACAACACATCCGGGAATTATATCTTTATTAAAAATATTTGCAACACCTGCCGACAATAGATAAATATATCCGATTATCGGTACAGTAATTTTATTGTCTTTTAAATAGCATAATAATTCATGCGATTTCCTGATATCATACCCTAACTGGGAAATAATAAATTTTGCACCGGTATTGATCTTTAATTTCAGCTTTTCGTATTGCATCATTTGTTCTGCTTCGCTGAATTTAAACGGAGAAACTACACATCCTAAGAAGAAATCAGTTTTATCAAGCTCAATATATGAACCGGGCTTTATGCCTTTTATCGTCAGCCCTTGATTCATATCATTGAGCATTTGCAATAAACCTACAGAATCAATATCAAATACCGGCTGAGCAATACCTTTATAACCATTAACCGGATAGTCGCCTGAAAGAACCAATAAATTATCAAATTTCTCACTTGCATATTTCCAGACGAGGCTCTCCAAACCGTTTCTATTTAGATCTTTACAGCTTATATGGATAATAATGTTCTTTCCGTAACCCATAATTTTTTTTCCTAAAAGATCAGGAGATATTGTGGGATTACCACCTGCACTATCGGTAATTGAAAGCCAGTCAATTCTGTCATCTTTTGATAAATTTTCTGCAAGGATTAATGCTTTCTGGCTATTCTTTTGCTGAATTATACCTCGTGTGTTTACTAATTCTACGCCAGTTAAAAATTTGTCTTCTTTTTCAAATAATTCTCTCAGTTTCTTCATCTTATAATAAGTTTATTTTTATAAACCGTTGTAACGTTTATGGTTTTTCGTTCTTTATTTTAATCTCCCAGGACTTAAGTCATGGGCTGCTGTTAATTTGTGGATAAATATTTTATAACAATTTCAGGTTTTACATTTTTTCTTTTTGCATAGTCTTCCAACTGGTCTTCAAAAATTTTTCCGACAGAAAAATATTTTGACTTAAGATGTGAGAGATACAAACCACATAAGGATGCAGTTGGGTACATTGCATAATTTTCTGTTAATTTTATTTTAATGTTTTTTTCAATATTTAATAACTCAAAAATGGTTTTCTTTTCGGAATGGTCGGGGCAGGCAGGATAACCTATTGAAGGTCGTATTCCCTGAAAATTTCCTTTATACAACTGTTCTTTTGTAAGTTTTTCTGCAGCAGCATATCCCCAGAGTTCTTTTCTGATTTTTAAATGCATTAATTCTGAAAAAGCTTCAGCTAATCTGTCAGCCAGTAACTGAAGCATAATGGCTTTATAATCATCATTGTTTTCTTTATAAAACTTCAGGGATTTTTCAATATCCAAACCTGTTGTTAAAGCAAAAACACCGATGTAATCATTAACTCCGCTTTTTTTCGGAGCAATAAAATCTGCTAATGATAAATTCGGATTTCCATTTGTTTTAATAGTCTGCTGACGCAAATTATGAATTACTTTTAAAACGTTTTTTCGTGAATCATCAGAGTATGTTTCAATATCATCAATAACTGAGTTAGCGGGGAATAAACCAATAACTGCTTTGGCTGTTAACATTTTTTTATTAATAATTTCTTCTAAAAGATTCTGAGCATCATCAAATAATTTTTGTGCTTCTTTAGATTTTTCATCATCTTTAGGAATATTAGGCGAAATACCTTTTAATTCCCATGCTTTATAAAAAAATGACCAATTGATGTATTCTTTAATTTCGCTGATTGGGAAATTTTCATAAATTTTAATTCCTGTAAAATTCGGTTTATTAACCGAATATTTTTCCCAGTTAATTTTTAATTTATTCTTCCTAGCATCCTCAAGTGATAAATATTTGAGTGTAATCTTTTCAGAATGTTTGTTCCTTATCTTCTGATATTCATTTTTTATTGAATCAATATATTCTTCTTTTTTATTTTCAGATAATAAATTATTAACAATCATCACACTTTGCGAAGCATCCTTAACATAAACGGTAGCACCTGAATATTGAGAAGCGATTTTCACGGCAGTATGAATTGGTGATGTGGTGGCACCACCTATAATCAGAGGTATGGAAAAATCTTGTTTTTCCATTTCTTTGGCAACTTTCACCATTTCTTCAAGAGAAGGTGTAATTAATCCGCTTAATCCTACAATGTCAACATTTTGTTCTTTTGCAACCTGTAATATTTTTTCAGCTTGTACCATTACTCCCAAATCAATAATATCATAATTATTGCATGATAAAATAACACTCACAATATTTTTCCCAATATCATGCACATCGCCTTTAACAGTAGCTAATAAAATTTTTCTTGAAGAGCTTGATTGTTTGTTTAATGATTTTTCATCTTCAATATAAGGAAGTAAAAAAGCAACAGCTTTTTTCATTACTCTTGCTGTTTTCACAACTTGTGGCAAAAACATTTTTCCGTCACCAAATAATTTCCCAACTGTATTCATTCCATCCATTAATGGACCTTCAATAATACTTAAAGTAGGAGAATATTTTTTGCGGGCTTCTTCCAGATCTTCTTTAAGATAATCGGTGATTCCTTTTATTAAAGCATGTTTTAATCGTTCTTCAATTGTATTTTTTCTCCATTCATCGGTTTTAACAGCGTCAGCACCTTTTTCAATTATTTCCTGAGCAAATTCAATAAGTTTTTCAGTAACATCAGCATTGCGATTTAAAACAACATCTTCAACTAATTTTAATAGATTTTCAGGTATTTCATCATAAATCTGTAACATTGTTGGATTAACAATTCCCATATCCAAGCCTGCATTAATGGCATGATAAAGAAATACTGAATGCATCGCCTGACGAACTATATTGTTCCCCCTAAAAGAGAATGAAAGATTACTAACACCAGCACTAACTTTTGCATAAGGCAGATTTTCTTTTATCCATTTTGTCGCATTTATAAAATCAACAGCAAAATTGTTATGTTCTTCAATACCTGTTGCTATTGCCAATATGTTCGGATCAAAAATTATATTCTGAGGTGGAAAATCAACTTTATTAACTAGAATATCATAAGCACGCTTACAAACTTCTATTCTTCGTTCAAATGAGGTTGCTTGTCCTTTTTCATCAAAAGCCATAACCACAACAGCAGCACCATATCTTTTAATTTTTTCTGCACGTTCAATAAAATTTTCTTCACCTTCTTTTAAGCTAATTGAGTTTACTATAGATTTGCCCTGCAGGCATTTTAATCCGGATTCAATAACTTCCCATTTAGAAGAATCAATCATAACGGGCACTCGTGCAATATATGGGTCAGAACTTAAAAGGTTTAAAAAATTAACCATTTCTTTTTCGGCATCAATCATTGCATCATCCATGTTAACATCAATTATCTGGGCTCCGTTTTCCACCTGATGCCGTGCAATCGATAATGCTTCTTCATATTGCTTTTCCCTGATCAATCGTGCAAATTTCCGTGAGCCGGCAACATTTGTTCTTTCACCAATATTCACAAAATTGCTGTTTTTACTGATTGTAAGAGGTTCCAGTCCGCTTAATTGGGTCAGGTTTTTTTTATCAGGCACCTCTCTCTTTTTTGCCTTTACAGCCAACTTAGCAAATTCATTAATATGAGCAGGTGTTGTTCCGCAGCAACCACCAATAATATTCACTAATTGATTGTCAAAATATTTTTGAATTTTCAATGCCATTTGTTCAGGTGTCTGGTCATATTCACCTAATTCATTGGGGAAGCCGGCATTAGGATAGACACTAACATAAAAAGGTGCAATTTTTGATAATTCCTCCAAATAAGGTTGTAATCCTTCAGCTCCAAATGAGCAATTCAATCCAATACTGAATAAATTAAAATGAGAAAGAGAAATCAGAAATGCCTCAACAGTTTGTCCTGATAATGTTCTTCCGCTTTTATCAGCAATAGTAACTGAAACTGAGACAGGTAATTTTACTTTTTTCTTATTCAAAATTTCTTCAACAGCAAACAGAGCTGCTTTAGCATTAAGAATATCAAAAACTGTTTCTATTAACAGCAAATCAACACCACCGTCAATTAATGCTTCTGCCTGCTCTTTATAAGCTTTAACCAAGTCATCAAAAGTAACAGACCTGAAAGCAGGATTATTTGCATCGGGTGACATAGAAGCTGTTTTGTTGGTTGGGCCTATTGAACCAGCTACAAATCGTGGTTTATCAAGGTTTAACAAAGAATATTTGTCAGCAATTTCCCGTGCAATTTTAGCAGCAGCAAAATTTATTTCATAAACCAAATCTTCCATATTATAATCTGCCAATGAAATTTTGTTAGCATTGAAAGTATTTGTTGCAATAATATCTGCTTCTGCTTCTAAAAACTGAGAGTGAATTTCTTTTATTATTTCTGGTTTTGTTAATGATAAAAGGTCGTTGTTGCCTTTCTGCTCAGGGAAATTATTTACAAATCTTTCTCCACGAAAATCTTTTTCTTCAAGTTTATATTTCTGTATCATGGTACCCATTGCACCATCAAGAACCAGTATTCGTTTATTAATTTCAGTATAAATGTTTTTTTTGGTAAGAATTTCCTTTTTTGGTTTTGACAATTTTCTCTCAATCTTATTCAATATCCACCCTCTGACCCGCTACATTAACAATAATACATAGAAGAAACAAATCCAGTCAATAAGAAATCCGCAGGAAATAGACAATCCCATAGTGAATGTTTTTATTTTTCTCCGCTCACTTTTTTTCTATCAAAGAGGCAACGACATCCCTCAATTCTTGCATTGTAAAGAGATTTCTCTTTCTCAGTCTGCCTAAGGGTTCATTGAGAGGAGTACTTGGAGGGAGACCTAATTTATCAGCGATCTTTCGGGCTGGAATACCTGTTAGATTTTCTATGTCATTAAGCGTCATTTGGCCTGTGATCAGAATCCCGGATTGATCTTCTTCCATTCTTCCTCTGGCTATTTTTTTCTCGTGCTCTTCTTCTCCCTTTGGCTTTTCTTCTTTCTTTTCATGCTCAATTTTTTCTTCTGTGATCTGTTGTATCTCTGGGCTTTCTTTTTTCTCTTCTGGAGATTTTGTTTCTTTGCTCAAAAGTTCATTTATTATGGCTCTTACTTCAACTAATGTAAAAGAGTATCTTTTTCTCAGTATTCCTAATGTATCATCAAACGAGATTTTTGATGGGAGTCCCAGTTTATCGGCTATTCTTCTTGCAGGAATACCAAAGGCTTTTTCCACATCTAAAAGTGTCATCTGACCTGTTACAGTCAAATATCCCTGATCTTCATCTTGGAAAGCAGTTTCATCCGATATTTGATTTCCTTTTTTGAGTTGTTCTGTTTGTCTTATTTTTTCCCCTGCTTTTTTCCCGTAGTCCTCATAAGAAGCAGGATACTTAGGATAAAAACACCAGAAAAGAAAAAGAACAAGAAAAGAAGCAATGACTGTGAGTATTAAAACCACACCCCATCTTTTTTTGAATAGCTTTTGTGCTTTTCCCTTTATCCATTTCCAGTCAATGATAATGTGAATAATGATGAGGATAGAAAAGACGATGGAGATATAGAGATGAATGTTTCCCCATTGATGGCGGTGAAGCCCCATGAAATATTTATCTGCCTCCTGCGCAGTAGGGCCTTGAGCTAAAAAGAAACCCATGAGAAAGCCGATTAAAGATATGCAGACCAGACAGATAAAAAGCAGTGTATCCACCAGGTATTGCCAATTGGATTTTTTCATTTTTAAACTCCTCTGTTTAACATTTGTTTTAGTCTCTCCCATATTTCTTTTATTTCTTTTGATGCAGAATTTGTTGAATATTCGACAAAAGGAATGCCCTGAGTCAAAGATTTTGTTACTTCTTCGTCATAAGGAATTTTTCCGATTAGAGGAACAGAATTTCTCTCGCACCAGGTTTCGATCTGAGAGACATTACGAAGATTTATGTCAAATTTATTGATGCAGCAGGCTGTTCGGGTCTTGAAATGGCTGGCCATTTGGATCACACGTTCCATATCATGGATCCCTGAAAGCGTGGGCTCTGTGACGACTAAGGCCAGATCTGTGCCGGAAAGGGAAGCGATAACAGGGCAGCCTATTCCTGGAGGGCCGTCGATGATAACAAAATCCAGGTTATCTTTCTCAGCGATTTCCTTTGCTTTTTTCCTGACTTCAGTCACCAGCTTTCCTGAATTTTCTTCCCCAATTCCCAGTCTGGCATGGACAAAGTGTCCATATTTTGTCCGGGAGACAAACCATTCTCCTGATATGCTCTTTTTCATCTCAATAGCTTCCACAGGGCAGATATAAGAACAGACTGCACATCCTTCACAGGATATGGGATCAATGATAATTGTCCCTTCATGGGTTTCGCTGATTGCATCGAAGCGGCAGACGTCTAAACACTCGCCGCATTGAGTGCATCTTTCAGGTTCGATTCTGGCTTTCTTTCCCCCCGAGAATTGATGGGTTTCTTGGATTTCTGGATGGAGGAGGAGATAGAGGTTGGCAGCATCGACGTCGCTGTCTGCCATAACTTTTTTACTGGCGAGAACAGCGAAGCATGCGGAGATGATTGTTTTTCCTGTTCCTCCTTTTCCACTTATGATAACTAATTGCTTCATTTTTTTAATCTTTGCACTTTTTCAAACAATTCAAGAAATTTTTCCCTATAGGAAGGTTGAGTTTCAATGATGGATTTTCCTTCAGAGTAAGCAACCGCAATATTTCGATCCATGGGAATGTTCATCAATATTGGAATATTTTCCTTCTGGCAATAATCTTGAATCTGCTTGTCACCAACATCAGCACGATTTATGATTACTCCAAAAGGAATCTTCAGCTCTTTTAATGTTTCAACGGCCAATCGGAGGTCGCTGAGGCCGAAAGGAGTAGGTTCGGTCACAAGAAGAGAGAAATCGCTTCTTTTCACAGATTCTATCACTGGACAGGATGTTCCAGGAGGGGCGTCGATGATAACAGTATGTTTTGAGTTTATGTGCTTTTTTACTGCCCTTATAAGAGGTGGAGACATTGCCTGGCCTATATCGAGTTTTCCGTGGATGAAAAGGATATTATTGGAAGAGCCGAGCTCTATTATCCCTATTCTATGCCCTTTCTCTTTTATTGCTTTTTCAGGGCAGAGAAGAGTGCATCCTCCGCATCCATGGCATAGTTCAGGGAAGATAAGTATACTATCTTTAAGAACCGCTATTGCATTGTAGGCGCAGATTTCAGCGCATTTACCGCAATAAGTACATATTTCCTCCATTACTTCTGGAATAGGGAGAAAAACAGGTTGGCTCTGGCGAATTTTAGGTTTTAAGAAAAAATGGGCGTTGGGTTCCTCGACATCACAATCTAAAAATTGGACAGAATGGGCACCATCCAAAGAGAGAGCTAGATTTACGGCAACAGTTGTCTTTCCTGTTCCTCCTTTACCGCTGGCGATTGATATAATCATTGGATTCTTATTTCTTTTCCTACCCCTATCTTTATGAAATTTTCTTTGTACTCTTTAGCAAAAAAGTCACGGGCATCATCTCCGGAGCAATGGCATGGCCCCACTTTTTTTATCCCTAATTCGATGAACTTGCCCAATATTTCTTTTAATTCACCCTTTTCAAAGCCTGCCAGATGAAAGCCGCCAAAAACCATGTAAATATCTTTTTTTAATAGCTTTTTTGCTGTGGCGATAATCTTTGTGATTCTGGGATGCGCACAGCCTGTTATAACGATGAGGCCTTTATCCGTATCTAACATAAGGGATTGCTCTTTGATCCAGCCAGAGATTACCCCTGTTGTGTAGGCATTGTCGCAGATTTTTTGAAATTTTTCGACTTCTTTTATTACTGCTCCTCTTTTTTTGATGGAATTCTTGAAACTTGAAGAAAAAAATTCAGGAACCCATACATCGATTTTAGAGTTTTCTCCCAGAAGCGCATCCAGGCCACCTGTGTGATCCCTGTGGGCATGGGAAAGGAATACCAGATCAATCTTGTCAGGCCGAATTCTTAGCTTTTCCATGTTAGAAAGCAGGATTTGACCATTACTTCCTGTGTCGAATAGGATTGATTTTACCAATCCTTCAATTAAGCAGGAAAAGCCCCAGTCTGTGTTTAGTTTCTCATCAAAGTGGTTATTGTCGTAGACTATAGTCATCTGGATTTGTTGCTTTTGGTTCATCTTATCGGCTCCTGTATTTATTAGATTCCAAATCCCAAGCACCAAATCCCAAATAAATTCCAATTTCCAATGACCAAAACCTATCTCGGGGGAATAATTAAGGGATTAAGAACTAAATGAAAAATATAAATACCTTTAACCTTAAACTTTAAACATTAAACTTATTCGTTTGGAATTTGTAATTTGTAATTTTTATTTTTATTGTTAACGGATGGCAAATCCACTATGGGGAATAACCCATATCTTTTATAATTCAGCAATATTCCTGTTATTAGTCTCTCCGGCATGTTTCACCATCAGAACAGGGAGGAGTGCTGCATCTTTCAGTTCTACCACAGCAGGTTAATCCCTTTGAAGCTGAATCTCCAACAGTTACGGCTGAAGGAGTGGAGAATATTTTCTTGAGATTTTTACTATTGCAATGGGAGCAGGAGATATCGATTTCTTGATGAAGTGAACGGAAAAAAACTTCGAAGACTTTTCCGCATTCCTGGCATTTATATTCATAAATCGGCATAGCATCACTCACTAACGGGTCATATTAGTTCCACATTTTGGACAAGACCTTTGGGTGCAGGGAAGGCCTCTCTGATGAGGAACTCTTGCGCCACAAGATGGACATATGCAGTAGCCTTCTGGTCCTAAACTTTTTCCGCCCATACGGCCGCGTCCGCCTCCTCTTCCTTGCCCTCTTCCGCCTCCTTGCATGTTAACCTCCTTTATTAACCTGAATCATTCATAAAAAACGACGTCTGTGGCAATCTCGACTCGTGAATAATCCAGGCTAGTTGTAATCTTTCATTGTTTCTTTGTCTTCCTTCATCAAATCGCCTGCGATTTCCTCCATGTTCATCTTTTTCCAGAACTGCAGTTTTTCGTGAGCTTCTAAGTATTTTAAAGGAATGGGATGCGTTCCGATGACTACTGGAAGTCCATAATAGCTCTCTATAAATTCCTTAAAGTTGCGAATTCTTGGACAGGGAGGATAACCGACTACCAGACCGGTGGCAAGATGAATGACCTCAGCTCCGTTGTTTTTCATTTCCTCAGGGACATATTCTACATTTCCCCCAGGGCATCCTCCGCAGTAAGAATAACCCACAACCTCAACGGGCTCTTCCTTAGGATACCGGGAAAAACCTCCTGTTCTTTCTCTGATAGCTCTAAAGCATTTTCCTCCGCTGCAGTCTTGATAACGGCCGCAAATAATGATTCCAATTTTTTTCATGAAGTACTCCTTGTTGAAGCTATCATTAAATTTAAAGTCCTTTTGTTATAGTTCCGACAATTTTCATAAAGGCTTGGCTTGCATCAGAATTGGGTTGTGTGTTGATAAAAGACTTCCCTTCATCCCCCAAAGTAACGATCTGGGGGTCAAGAGGTATTTTACCTAAAAAGGGGACTCCCAACTCGATGGCAGCTTTTTGTCCTCCTCCTTCTTTGAAAACATCTATTTTTTTACCGCAATATGGACAGACCATTCCGCTCATGTTTTCAATAATCCCCAGAATCTTAAGATTGAGCTTTCGAGCGAAAGCAATGGCTTTCCTTGAGTCCATCAGAGAAATTTCTTGAGGTGTGGTGACAATGATTGCACCCGTGGCCGGGATGAGTTGAGCGACAGAAAGGGGTTCGTCTCCTGTGCCTGGGGGAGAGTCGATGATAAGCCAGTCCAATTCTCCCCAGTCGACATCTGCTAAGAATTGCTGGATGGCTTTCATCTTCATGGGACCGCGCCAGATAACTGGAAGGTCGGGGTCTTGTAAGAGGAAAGACATGGAAACCAATTTCAGATTTTCGTTGACATTTACAGCTTTTATGCCATCAGGGGAAACATCCAATCTTTTGTCTTCAACTCCCAGTATTTTGGCTAGATTTGGGCCGTGGATATCCACATCTAAAAGTCCGACCTTCATCTTTTTTGAAGCGAAAGCGATAGCAAGATTAGCTGCAACTGTGCTTTTTCCCACGCCGCCTTTTCCGCTGAAAACGAGAAGCTTGTTTTTGATTTTTTCTAAGGTTTTTGAAATCTTTATTTGTTCTTCTTTTATTTTTTCTTCTTTGGCAGACATTATTTAACCTCAGATTTGTATTTTGAGAGTACATCCATGACCTTTCCACTTAACCCTGTTATCACATTGATTCCCGAGGATTGAAGGATTCTCAGGGCATTAGGGCCGCAGTTCCCTGTTAACACGGTTACTACATTTTTGTTTGAAATGAGCTGGGCAGTTTGCACGCCAGCCCCCTGGGCAGCGTCTTTGTTTGGATTTTCGAGAACCTCTATATCCATTGTCTCTGGATCAACAATGAGAAAGTACTGAGCTCTGCCAAACTGAGGATCTAATTCTGCTCCTAAATCCTGCCCCTGTGAGGTGATGCATATTTTCCCTTTTGGCAGCTGATGAATATCTTCAACATGATGAAGAGGCGCGAAATGCTCTCCACCATGTTTGTGACCGCACAAGTCTTCGCCAATTTCGAGTTCCTGGTTTATGAATTTTTCAATTACTTCATCCACTGATCCTTGGACACCGATGATTGCCTCAATATTCTTCTGGGCAAATAAGCCTTGTGCTCGGGGACCCATTCCGCCAGCTATAATGCAGCTTATGCCCATATTAGACAAGTATTGAGGGAGAAACCCAGGTTCGTGACCCGGATTGGGGATTTCTTCTCTGTTTAATACCTGCCCTTCTTTGATTTCAAGAATTGTGTAGGATGGGCAGCGGCCAAAATGTGCTGAGACAAAGCCTTGATCTGTAGAGATCGCAATCTTCATGTATAACTCCTCCGGAATTAACCTGAATTATTCATAAAAAACGACGTCTGCGGCAATCTCGACTCGTGAATAATCCAGGTTAACAAATTTTAAATATAACTGTGCCTTATCACTATAATTTAGTAAAATTTATTCTATTTTTTTTTCTGCAATTGGTCAATTCTTTTCGTAATGTTCTCCATTTGTTGACGAAGGAGTTCAGCTTGCTGTTTTAAATTCTGGAGTTCTTCTTCGGGGGATAATTGGGGAATGGTTGGGCTGTAAGGAGGCATTCCAGGAGCCTGCGAGGGAGGAGCATATCCCGTTCCTGAGCCCATTCCTCTACCCATACCGCCGCCCATTCCGCGGCCCATGCCCATTCCTCTACCCATACCTCCTCCCATTCCCATTCCGAAGTGAGAGGGAACATTGGGCTGAGCCGTAGCTTGGAATTGTCCGGATTTGTACTGTTGGGCAGCTTCTTCAACGGTACCCGTAACACCCACGATGACTTCCACTCCTGCTGCCTGCAGAGTCTGGAAAGCATTTGGACCGCAACTTCCTGTTAGCAGAGCAGTTGCTCCTTTGTTTGCGATGAATTGGGCGGCTTGTATACCAGCCCCGCTTGGAGAGGCAACGTTGGGATTTTCCACAGCCTCAAACTGCATGGTTTCTGGATCAATGAATATATAATAAGGGCACCTTCCAAATCTCGGGTCAACTGGACTTGACAAATCTTGAGTTGAAGCAGAAATTGCAATTTTCATTTTGTCTCCTTGTCTTTTTCTTTCCTCTTCTCTTCTGGGGTTGGGCTTGGTGCAGGATATTCAGGTGAATATCCTTCTTCGTAGGGATAGCCGAAATTTTGAGGAAAAGGATATCCATAAGGCATCATCGGTGGATAAGGATATCCCCAGCCGCGACCTCTTCCAAATCCCATGCCTCTTCCAAATCCCATGCCTCTTCCAAAACCGAATCCGCGTCCGTAACCAAAGCCTGGGCCTGGAGACATAAAACCTGGGCCGGGACTTCCTGCACAATATCCCATACCGCGTCCAGTCATGGGGCCTTGTCCCCAAGGACCTGTTCTATCTCCTCTTGGCATTTTGTTCACCTCCTTTCAATAGAAAATTGAATTCAGAATCCAAAAATCAGAATAAAAAAGTCTGTTTTCATTCTGAATTCTTGTATTATTATTGGCATTTTTCACATAATCCATAGAATTCAATGTTATGACCTGAGGCCTTAAAATTGTATTTTTTGGCTAAGTTTTCTTCTGTTTGTTTTACCAATTCCAACTCTTCCTCTAAAAAATCATGGTAATCGATTATTTTTCCGCACTTTGTACAAATAATGTGATGATGATGTCCTTTCTTTTCTCCTGATTTGAACTCGTATCTGTTTTGGCCATCGCCGAAGGCGAATCTGTTGATGAACCCCATCCGTACCAATAAATCTAAAGTGCGGTAGACCGTTGTCAATCCGATGCCTGGGTATATAGTATAAAGGGTGGCGTAGATTTCTTTGGCACTCATGTGTTTTGATGTTTGTCTTAAAAGCTCCAGGATAGCTTCTCTAGGTGCAGTCCAGCGGGAAAAATATCCTTGATATCTGTGCCGCCATTTATGAGGACCTGGCATTTTAACCTCTTTTAATGATTATGAAAATCATTTTCAATAATAATATAAACTCAAATGCCGTATATGTCAAGCGAAAAATTATATTTCCTTTTGCGTTTTACGTCTTGCGTAATTAGATTTAGGATTTGGATTTAAGAGTAGGTTGTTATATACTGCTAGAAAATGAAAAAAAAGAAAGACACCACAAGGGAAATGCCTCGCTACACAGAAAAAGAGGCAAAATCAGGTTTAAAGGAAAAGCTTCCCCCGATCGACACATTTCCTAATCAGTTCCCTGATTATGAAATTAAGATTGAAATCCCTGAATTCACTTCAATCTGTCCCATAACCGGGCTTCCTGATTTTGGAAACATAGTCATCCGTTATGTACCAAAAGAACAATGTCTAGAGCTCAAATCGTTAAAAATGTATATATTAGCCTACAGGAATCTGGGCATATTCTATGAGAATGCTGTCAACCGCATTTTGGAAGATATAGTTAAGGTCTGTCGACCAGTCAGTACTTCAGTCACTGGAGAGTTCAATCCTAGAGGCGGGATGAAATCAATTATAGAAGCTCATTATCCAAGAAGTAAAAAAGGTTCAATGTAGATCTTGGACGCTCAGAATTAATAAGATTCCATATTCCAATTTCCAAATACCAAACAAGCATTAAATCCCAATGACCGAAACCTATTTGTTTTGGATTTTGTGGAGTAATTTGTTATTTGAACTTTTCCGATTATTCGATATACTATTCGTCTGAAAAAGAATGGAAGAATACAAGAAGTTTGGAACCACAGACCTTTTTATGCTTTTAGCTGTGTTGTTCTGGGCCATCAATTTTTCTTTTGTCAAAATAGCACTTCGTGAATTATCTCCTCTGGCATTTAACGGAATTCGCATGTTCTTTGCCTCAATAATTATTGTTATTATTCTTCTTATCAGCAGGGAAGGACTTTTTGTGTCTAGAGCAGATTTCTGGAAGATTGTATTCCTTGGAATAATCGGAAACACCATATACCAGATGTTTTTTATTCATGGACTTAATCTGACAACTGCATCTAACACATCTATCATCATGGCCATGACTCCAATATTCATCGCTTTATTAAGCTTTTTTCTTAAACATGAAAAAATTCATTGGGCAGCATGGTTTGGGATCATGTCTTCTTTTGTTGGCTTTTATTTTGTCATCACTAAAGAATTCGGCCATTTTGATTTTTCATGGTATCGCTTGAGAGGAGATTTAATGATTTTTATTGGGAACATTTTTTGGGCCATTTATACGGTTCTGTCAAAGCCGCTACTTGAGAGAATCTCTCCTCTCAAATTGACATCCTTAACCATGGCCTTCGGGACAATTTTTTATCTCCCTTTTTGTGTCAAAGATATTGTCAACATCAACTTCAGTAAGGTATCTTCCAATGCCTGGGCCAGCCTTTTGTATTCAGGCCTTTTTTCCCTGGTTATATGCTATGTTATCTGGTATTCATCTGTAAAAAGAGTGGGCAATAGCAAAACAGCCATTTACGGGAATATTACGCCTGTTTTAACCATAATATTTGCCTATATATTTATTTCTGAGAGGATTACTCTTTTGCAAGCAGGGGGAGCCTTGGTTATTCTTATAGGCGTTTATTTGACACGGTCAGGGTACAGGTTGTTTGATAAAAGAAAGATTGCTTAAGAATCTGGGATTCAATATTGATTCTCGTTCGGGAATTTGATTATTAATTCTAATCTTTAAGACAATATTATTTGATTCATTACTCAAAAAAAGATATATATGTGATAAAAATGATTTTGACAGAAATTTTAAAATCTATACGACCACAACATTGGATTAAAAACTTTTTTATTTTTGCAGCGATAATTTTTTCACAAAATATTCTCAATTTCCCCCTGATCTTAAAAGCATTTGTTGCTTTTGTAGCTTTTTGTTTTCTTTCTGGCTCTCTTTATATTCTAAATGACCTTAGAGATTTGGAAGAGGATAAGCTCCACCCTATTAAGTCAAAAAGGCCTTTAGCTTCAGGCAGGTTAAAAAAATCTACTGCAGTATTATCATTCATTATATTTTGTTCTCTGGCCCTCATCCTAGCTGTCACTGTAAACATAAATTTCTTCCTGATTTCTCTCGTTTATTTTTTCCTTCAGGTAGCCTATTCTTTCCGCCTAAAACATGTTGTCATCCTTGATGTGTTTATTATTGCTGCTGGCTTCCTTATCCGGGTAATAGCCGGGGGACTGGCCATCGAAGTTTATATTTCTCCTTGGCTCCTTATCTGTACAACTCTTCTCGCTCTCTTTCTGGCTTTTAGTAAAAGGCGGCATGAGCTTATTCTTTTAGAAAAAAGCGCCACGAATCATCGTCCCATTCTCAAAGAATATAGCCCCTATCTTCTCGATCAGATGATTGCGGTGGTGACTGCCTCAACTGTCATTGCCTACTGCCTTTACACGATTTCTGAAGAAACTGTGACCAAGTTTGGAACAACCAGACTGGTCTACACGGTTCCCTTTGTCCTTTACGGGATATTTCGCTATCTCTATCTTGTCCATCAAAGATATAAAGGCGGCAGCCCCGAAGCTTTGATTATCAAAGATCGCCCTCTGCTTTTTGATATTTTTCTATGGATTGTCTCTGCGCTTTTCATTCTTTATGTTCGATGGTGAATACGTGGGTAAACCAAAAGTAGCAGTTTTAAGGACTTCGCCTCAGACAATACTCGAAGACTATAAAAAATTGATACATTTAGCTGATTACAAGAGTTTCATTTCTAAAGATTTTGACACTTTACTGAAATTGAATTTATCATGGACCAAGTATTTTCCTTCCTGCTCCAGTCAACCGTGGCAATTAGAGGGGGTCATCAGGACTCTTTTACAAGATGGATATAGAGAGGAAAGCTTGATAGCAGTGGAGAACAAAACAGTTGTAACAGAACCAGTAAAGGGTGCAAGAAATAACAGGTGGATGCCGATATTGCAAAACTACAATTTACAGTATATTCCTCTGCCTGATGTGGAATGGATAAAATATGAATTTAAAAGTAAATTACTGAAATTACATCAGGTTTTTCCTGAAGGTATTGAAATACCAAAGATGTTTGTAGGAAAAAACATCATTCATCTTCCAACAGTAAAGACCCATGGCCATTCCGTCACTACTGGAGCTATCAAGAATGCATTCGGAGGATTATTAAAAGAAGTAAGGCACTATGCGCATAAATATATCCACGAGGTATTAGTAGATTTACTTATTATGCAAAAAGAGCTTCATCCGGGCATATTTTGTGTGATGGACGGAACGGTTTGTGGAGATGGAGCAGGGCCGAGGACCATGGACCCAAAAATCAAGAATGTGATTTTAGCTGGAGCAGACTCTGTTGCTATCGATTCAATCTCTGCAAAAATCATGGGATTTGAACCTCTGGATATTCCCTATATCCGGATGTGTCATGAAATGGGCCTGGGAACAGGCGATCCTGATAAAATCGAAGTAGTTGGGGAAGATATTTCTGAAATAAATTTTCAGTTTAAATCGAAAAAGAGTATTGTGATCTGGGGAGACCAAATGATCCGGACAGGTTTTCTTAGGCCTTTTGAAAAATTTCTGCTTCATACGCCCCTTATTATATGGGCTCCCTTTGCCAGCAATGTGTATCATGATTGTCTCTGGTACCCTACAGTCGGACGAAAAAGAATAAAAGATTTCTTGAAAACAGAATGGGGCGAGTTATGGCGGAGGTATTAAATAATTTTGATTAATCCTATTTTTTTCATTTTCACTATATATGCCATATACTCTTTAGGTAGATATTATTAAAACGGCAATATCTATAATTCCCTATTATCCAGACAAATGGGAGAAGGAGATAAATCGAGAAAGTTAGGATTAAAATGAAATGTCTTGTGTCAAATGGTCTTTTTAAGCCAAGAAAAAATAAGATGAAAACTCCAAAACCAAATTCTAGTTCGAGGGAGTTGAATCGCTTAACGTAGTCCATAAATTTTATGGAGTTGAATCGATAATCTTATGTTTTTTAAATCAGCTTGTAATGCCTGTCTTAAAAGTTTTATTCCCAGTTTCATGCTCCATTTCATGTTGGATTGAGGTTGGAGAAGGATGGGAATTTTATCCGGAAATTCTTGCCTTAAAGTCTGAACTACGCCAAATTCCAATCCTCTTGTCACGACAACTTTTACCTCTTTTGCTCTTTTCCTGTATACTGGCTGATAGAAATAATTTTCTGGTTTGGGAGAAACTGTATACCAATCTACAGATAGAGGGCGGTATATTGTGGCGTTAGTTTCAACCTGAACTTTGAAGTTTTCTTCCTTCAAGGTTCTTACAAGAGGCTTTACATCTTGTAAAAGAGGCTCACCTCCTGTCAAGCAAACCCATTCGGTAGGGAGTTGCTTCCGTAGTTTTTTTACTTTTTCAACGACGTGAGTTGTCAACATCTCCTTGCCGCCTTCCCAGGCATATTTAGTGTCGCAAAAGGCACACTTCAAGTTGCATCCTGAGAGGCGGATAAAGATTGAGGCCTCCCCTTGCCTGAGCCCTTCTCCCTGTATTGAAGAGAAAATTTCAGTTATCTTCAGAATATGTAGCTGAGGCATCCTCTGATTCCCAGACTGTCACTTCTTTCACAGGAAAATATTTTTTGAGTTCATAATAAAAGTGGCGGGACAAGTTTTCCGCCGAAGGGTTAAAATCATAAACCTCATTGAGAAGATTATGATCTGGCAAAATCTCAGTAAGTTTTTTCTTGATTTCCGAAAAATCGATTCCAATTCCGGTATTATCCAGCTTAGACACTCGGATCTGAACTTCTACAAAAAAGGTGTGTCCATGCATCTTCTCACATTTCCCTTCATACTCTTTTAAAAAATGGGCAGCTTGGAATCTGTCCTTTACTTTTAATATCCAGCTCATATTTTTCCTTCCTTTTTCAGTCTCAGAATTAAGGGATCATTTAGGCCAACTTCTTTCCAAGCTTTTTGGCGCAAAAGACAAGAAGAACATTTCTTGCAAGGAATTTCTTTGCCTGCGTAGCATGAAATTGAATAAGAATAATCGGCCTTTAGAGAGAGCCCTTTCTTTATAATCTCGGACTTTTTCATGTTAACAAAAGGTGCAAGGATTTTGAATTTCTCTCTGCTGAGCTTGGTTTTTGTCCCCAGGTTTACAGCCTTTTCCATTGCTTCAACAAATGGTTTCTGCGTGTCAGGATAATATGGAGAATCGATAACGTTAAAACCGCAGACGATTTCCTTTATGCTTTTAGCTTCAGCCCAAGCGACAGCCAGAGCCAGAAAAATACCGTTTCGAAAGGGGACATAGGTTGAATGTGGACCTGGGGCAATCTCTTCGACTCGTTCATATTCTGGTATGGGAAGATTATTGTCTGTCAAGGATGAACCGCCAATCTGTTTTAAGTCCAAAAGAATAATTTTATGGAATAGCTTTAGCTTATTGGTCAATTTTTGTGCCAGCCGGATCTCCACCTTGTGCCGCTGACCGTAATCAAATGTCAATGTGTAAACCTTTCCGTTACGATTGAGAGCCCAGTAGAGGGCTGTTGTCGAATCTATACCACCTGAGAAAAGGACAATGCTTTGTTTCATTTTAAAAGATTCTACCCTGATAGTAAAAGATAAAGTCTTTTTTTTCAAGGCACTTTACTTGCTAACTAATTTATGCAATTCTATTTATTTAGAAAATAGTGAGATGTGCGAGACAAAATAAATGGCAAGACAATGCCCTATCGGGCAGGCAAGACAACGCTTTGCAGGCAGGACAAAGAAGCAAAGCAAGAAAGGGTAAAGAATTCAGACGTGGGCAATTAATAGCAATGTGGAAAGCGAAATCATGAGAGAAACAGACGATAAGGGCCCTGAGAAAGTTTTTGAGCTTCTCTCTTTATCAGGAAAAAGCCAGGATGTAACTGTCCGTGATGACCAGTATGAGTTTCACTCGCTTTTGGATTCGGTTAAACTTTGCCGGAAGAAGGGATCCAGGTTTCGTCTGATCGATTCCGGAAAGTTCGACCGCTTCCAGCTTGAATGGATTACAGAAGCTGGTGCAGATTTTTATACTTCAGATGAAGTAAGACGGAATGCTCAGGAGCTGGAGTTTATCAATGAGGCCTGTAAGAAAGGCGCAGCCGTAATGGTCTATTTTCATCATGGGATTCTGGAGCTTGAGGAAGGAAATGGTTCCCTTGCTTTTTCAGGCTTACTGGACTTAGGAAGAAGTGGAATCTATATTCATCTCACGAACAAAGAAAGGGGACGAGACTTTTCTCTGCTTAATCAGTTGGCTTATAACTGCCGCAGAGGAGGGAGCTGGCTTGTGTACTATCATCACGGATCCTTAGAAGCTTATCTTGTGGAACTGGGAAGAAATGGCGCCTGGATCCATATTTCTGATCAGAGCATTCAGGGAGAAGAAGATTCCTTGCTGCTGCAGGATACCATCAAGTCATTGCGTTCTGCTGGGACAAACCTTGTCCTTTATTTAGAGAAGGAATTAGATTTTTCGCTTCTACATGATATAGTCAAAGCTGATGCTTTTGTGCTTTTTACATCTTCCCTTTTCGACTACAGGTCTCCTATGAAAGCATTAGAAAGAAAATCCAGGAAGAAAAAACTGGATTTCAGGGCCTACTACCTTTATCCAACATTCCTCCATTAACACACAAAGGGAAACGAGCATTTTTTCTCTTTAAAAAGGAATTAGCATTGGATATAATAGCTTCTTTTCATTAATTAGATAAGAAAAGCAGGAAGAAATGCTTTAATTTTCTTCCTTGGTTTTTAGTGGAGGATATTGTCAGACGTGAGAGATTGTTTTGAATTTATGATCAATGGAAGGTTATTGAAATGAAAGATGATACAAGAAGGAGTGAAGCCCATATTGCCCTAACAAATATTAAAGAAGCCGAGGAAAAGGCAAAGCGGATAATACAAGATGCTCGTGAAAAGACTTCAGCCCAAATCATCCAGGATGCTTATGACGAGGCCGAGAAAATGAAGGATAAATATTTAACAGAGGCTAGAAAAAGAGCAGATGAGAGGAAGAATGCTATAATCCTTAAAGCTAGAGAAGAAACAGAAAAAATCAAGAAGAAGTCTGAAAAGGAAATAGCCATTATTCGCCAGAAAGCTAAAACTACGATGCCTGAAGCGGTGGAAAAGATTGCAGAAAAACTGAGGGAGTTTTTAAAGGGAGGTTCGTTCTAACCAATGGCTTTAGCTGAGGTCCAGAAAGTTCAAATTCTTGCCTATTCAGGAATGAAAATGGAACTTCTTTCTTCACTTCAAGAGGAGGGCTTTATTCAGATTGAAAGTGCAAACTTCGAGGAGTTAGGCCTTAAAAATTCATTGCCTGAAGTTTCACATATTGATCTTCTCCTTCACCGATTGTCTCATGCAATTGACTATCTTTCCCGCTGGGAAGAGAAAGGATTTGCAAAAAAACTCTTTGGTCAAAAGCTGCAGCTTCCTCGCCAGAAAAGAGAGAAAGAACTGGACTTTAACTACAAGCCTCTGCTGGATATGTTAGAAAAACTAGAAGCCGAAAAGAATGATGTGCTTTCCCATATAAAATATTTGGAAAAAGAAAAGGAGTTTTTAAGACCTCTTGAAGGTTTAGACTTGCCCGTAAAATCTGTAAAACCAACCGAAGCGACTGAAATTCTCCTTGGGTCTTTGCCGCTATCCAGGCTTGAAGAGTTTCAAAAGCTGATTGATGAAGAGGCTCTTTGGCATCAAGTCATATGGAGGAAAAAAAGAAAGGTTTACATTCTGCTTATATTCCTAAAGAGTGATAAAACATCTTTCGAACAAGTCCTGAAAGAATTGAACTTTAATCCTCTCTATTTTACAGAGCCGATATTAAACATGGCAAATGAGCAGGATAGGGTGGAACACGTAATAGAGAAGATAGGAAAAGAGATAGAGAAGATGAGGGAAAAAATTGAGGTCTTAGAGGGAGAAGAGCAGCGATCATCTGTCCACAGAGAAAAATTGATGCTCATTTATGATGTTCTCCTGAATGAGCGGGAAAAACTGTTATCCTCACGATTGATTGGAGAAACAGAGCGTGTTTTCTACCTTGAAGGCTGGATTTGTTCCTCAGACATTAAAAAACTCAAATCCAAACTTCTGCCTTATTCAGAATTCATAGAGATTTATTTTCGGCTTCCCCTTCCTGATGAAGACTCGCCAGTGATCCTCGAAAATCCTAAGGCTGGAAAGCCTTTTGAAATCATAACCAAACTTTACGGCCTTCCCCATCGCCGCTCCTTTGATCCTACAATTGCACTTGCTCCTTTCTTTTTTCTATTTGTTGGCTTGACTGTCAGTGAAGCAGGCTATGGACTATTGGTTACGTTATTTAGCCTCCTTTACATCAAACTAGCAAAACCTAAGGGAGGCTTGCTTCAATTCCTGAAGCTTCTTTCCATTTTGGGAATTTCGACTATAATTCTTGGAACTTTGGTTGGTGGTTGGTTTGGCTTTCCTATCCGCAGGCTGATGGTATTAGACCCTCTACAGGATCCGCTCTCATTTCTCATCCTATCTCTTGCTCTGGGCTTTATCCAAGTCTGGTTTGGAACTCTTCTTCGCATGATTTCGCAAATAAAGAACAGAGACTACATTCAGGCAATTTTTGTCCAGGGAGGATGGCTGATTCTTCTTCCTTCCCTTGTCCTTTATGGTGTCATCAAACAATCTTTATGGGGAATTATTTCTCTTGTTGGGGCAGCAGGTATTGTCTTCTTTGCCTCACCCAGCCGGAATCCTTTAGCCAGGTTTTTTGGCGGACTGTACAGGCTCTACGATATCTCTCGCTATCTGGCTGACATCCTCTCTTATACGCGCCTCTTGGCATTGGGACTGGCTACGAGTGTCATTGCAATGGTGGTGAACACTCTTTGCAAGAGTGCACTCGGAATACCCTGGTTGGGATGGCTGTTTGCAGCTGTGATTTTTGTCGGAGGGCATTTGTTTAACTTAGGAATAAGTTTCTTAGGAGGCTTTGTCCATTCCATGCGTCTTCAGTTTGTGGAATTTTTCAGTAAATTCTTCGAGTCTGGAGGAAAACCGTTTACACCTTTTGAATTAGAGAGCAAGTATGTGGAGTTTATATAGGCAAGAATGCAGAAGGTAGAAAGAATTATTTATGTTATATTTTGACTTCATAATATTAAAGAAGTTGCTAAATAGGTTCAAAAAAAATATAAGGAGGTGGAAGATATGGAATTAGGTTTGACATTAGCAATATTAGGCGGAGCATTTGCGGTTATACTGGGGGGGATAGGTTCAGCCATAGGTGTTGGCCTGGCAGGTCAAGCATCGAGTGGAGTCATGAGTGAGGATCCAGAAAAATTTGGAAGCCTTCTCTTGCTCGTCGCTCTTCCGGGGACTCAGGGAATCTATGGTTTCTTAAGTGCTTTTTTGGTCATTTTAAAATTGGGCCTGACAGGTGGCAGCCTTGCTTCTCCGACGATTTTTCAGGGTTGGCAGATTCTTATTGCTTGCCTGCCTGTGGCATTTACTGGGCTTGTTTCTGGAATTCACCAGGGAAAAGTCTGTGCATCTGGAGTCTACATGGTAGCCAAGCAACCTAAAGACCTTATGAAGCCTGTGATTATGGCAGCCTTAGTGGAGACCTATGCTGTGTTGGGTTTGCTAATCACTATTCTCCTGCTCAACGGCATAGCATTAAAGACTTAGAAAGAGGGCTCAGAGAATAACAATGAGCTTAGAGAAAATTCTGAAAAAAATAGTTGATGACGGGCAAGCAGAAGCAGACAGGATTATCCTTGAGAACCAAAAGAAAGCAGAGGAGATAAAAGAAAATGCCCGAAAGGAAGCTTTAGAACTTGCAGAGGCCCTTTTGAAAGAAGCAGAGCAGCAGGGAAACCTTGAGGCGAACCGACTCATCACACATGCTCGTCTGGAAAAAAGAATTAATATCCTTTCTCGCAAGAAAGAGCTCATTGATGAGGTCCTGGAAAAAGCCTTTGTTAAAGAAAGTCTTGGGAAGAAATCTCTGAAAAAGAAAATTATCTTGAAGGATGGCGAGATAGAGGAGTCATTTGATGAAAAAAAATTGAAAGAAGAACTTCGTCCTGGGCTTGAAAGCTACATTGTTAAGGTCCTTAAAATATGAAAAAACCTTCCAGACTCGATTATGCATATGCCGTGGGCCGTGTGCGTGTGTTGGAGGGTAGACTTATATCAAAGCCGATCTTTAGCGAGGCTGCAGAAGAAAAAGATTTTCCTAGTGCCGTTAAAGTCATTTTTGATGCAGGAGATTTTTTAGATGAGATGGTCGAGATCCAGAGTTCAAGGGAATTGGATGAATTCATTGAAAGAGAAGAAGAGAGTCTCTTCAAATTAACATCCGAAATCCTCATCGAAAAAGAGATATTAAAGATAATCGTCGAGGAAAATCAGGTGGAGAATTCGCTCGCTGTTGCAGAGAGCATAAATTATCCTTTTATCAAGGATTATCTCCGACACAAGATTGATTTAGGAAACCTCAAGATTTTTTGTCGTGTTAAGTATTCAGGAGTTCCAAAGGAAAAATTTGAAAGATTGATTTTAAAAGGCGGATTTTTAGATGAAAAAATTTTACTACAGAGCTTTGATATTTCTTTTGCTGAGGTGGGAGATAAGCTTTATGCTACTCCTTATCAAGATGTTTGGAACAAGGCTGCCGATGCAATCCAAGAGAGAGAGACTTTTATTGAATTGGAACGTGGGTTCGAGGATTTTTTGATGATTTATTTGCGGAAAGCAAAGTATATTACGTTTGGACCAGAGCCTGTTTTTGCCTATGCTCTGGCCAAACAAAGAGAATTGAGTCTTGTAAGACTCCTTGGAGTAGGAAAGCTTAACAGGATTCCTACTGAAATCTTAAAAAACAGGATAAGTGAAACCTATGTTCAATAAAGTTGCTGTTATCGGTGATTCAGATATTATTTTTGCTTTCAGAGCACTGGGAATAAAGGTGTTTTCTCCAGGGAATTTAGAGGAGGCCAGGAAAGTCATAGAAAGCCTTGAGAAAGAAGATATTGCACTCTGCTTTTTGCATGAGAGCTTTTTTGATCCTTTGAGAGCAGAGGGAGAGGCTTTGAGAAAGAAATTTTGCCCGGTGATAGTTGGATTTTCGGATTACAGAAAGGTCACTGATTACCTGGGAAGCGTGATGAGAGATGTGGCTATTAAAGCCACCGGTTCAGATTCTTTAGTTAAAAGACGAGGAGAAGATGAAACAAGGTAAAATTATTCGTGTGGCAGGCCCTCTCGTGGTTGCATCTGATTGTTTGGGGGCCAAAATGTACGACATGGTCAAAATAGGCGAACTTGGTTTGATTGGTGAAATTATCGAACTCAAGGAAGACCGAGCTTTTATCCAAGTTTACGAAGATACTACAGGCATTGGCCCTGATGAGCCTGTTTTTTTAACCGAGAAGCCTTTAAGCGTTGAATTGGGGCCAGGCCTGGCAAGTTCTATATATGATGGAATCCAGCGACCTCTAGATATCATTAGGATCAAGGAAGGTGATTTTATTACCAGGGGAATTGAAGTGCCTCCGCTCGACCGGGAGAAAAAATGGAGTTTCGCTCCCCTTGTCGGTGAAGGTCAGGAGGTAATCCAAGGAGATTTTCTGGGGGAAGTGGAGGAGACCCCTCTCGTCAGACACAAAATCATGGTTCCCTCTGGTTGTGCTGGAAAAATTGTAGAAATCAAAGAAGGAGAGTTCACGGTTGAAGAGGTTGTAGCCAGGATTGAGACAGAAAAAAATGTTAAAGAAGTCAAAATGTTCCAGACATGGTCAATACGAAAAAATAGGGAAGTCCATGAACGCCTTATGCCTGATGAACCTTTATCCACTGGGCAGAGAGTTCTTGATACGCTTTTTCCTCTGGCAAAGGGAGGAACAGCCTGTGTGCCTGGTCCTTTTGGCAGTGGAAAAACCGTGGTCCAGCATCAGCTTGCCAAGTGGTCGGATGCTCAGATCATCGTATTTGTGGCCTGTGGGGAGAGAGGAAATGAAGTAGCTGACCTCCTTCTCAGCTTTCCGGATTTGAAAGATCCGCACACTGACCGTCCGCTTATAGAGCGTACAATCATCATAGCGAATACATCAAACATGCCTGTTGCGGCTCGAGAGGCATCGATCTATACGGGCATGACCATTGCCGAGTATTTCCGTGATATGGGTTACTCAGTTGCCCTGATGGCTGACTCTTCCAGCCGCTGGGCAGAAGCTTTGAGGGAGATTTCAGGACGTATGGAAGAGATGCCAGGTGAGGAAGGGTATCCTGCTTATTTAGCGAGCCGTATCGCTGCATTTTATGAGCGAGCCGGAAAGGTCATCTGTTTAGGTTCAGATAGAAGAATGGGAGCTCTTAGTGTTATAGGGGCGGTTTCTCCTCCTGGAGGAGATTTATCAGATCCTGTTGTGCAAGCTACGCTCAAGGTGGTCAAAGTCTTCTGGGCCCTGGATGATCGACTGGCAAACATGCGGCATTTTCCTGCTATCAACTGGCTTTTTAGCTATTCGCTTTACATAGAGAACATCAAAGACTATTGGAAAAACCAGGTGGCTGAGGATTTTTCCGACCTTAGACAGAATGCCATGCAGCTTCTCGAGGAGGAATCAGAGCTTCAAGAGATTGCTCGCCTTGTAGGTGTGGAGTCGCTTTCAGCTAGGGAAAGACTCATTCTGGAGTCTGCTCGTTCTATCCGTGAAGATTTTCTTCATCAGAATGCCTTTCATCCACAGGATGCCTACACTTCCTTGAGGAAACAGTATCTAATGCTTCGAACAATCCTGCACTTTCATAACCAAGGCCTGAGGGCTCTTGAGGAAGGAATGAATCTGGAGGAAATCCTGGCTCTTAGAGTCAGAGAAAAGATTTCTAAGATGAAATTCCTGCCTGAAGAAGATGCTGGTATTCTCGAAGTTTATATTGAAGTCGACAATTCATTTAGAGAATTGTTAAAGAGCAAGGAATGAGAGGGCAAAATGTATAAAGAATATTTGACAGTCTCCAACATTGTTGGCCCTTTGCTTATCGTAGAAAAAATTAGGGAAGTGAAATACGGAGAATTGGTGGAGATCGAGACAGCCGATGGAGTTTTGCGGCGAGGCACTGTTCTTGATGTTTCGACAGAGAGAGCAATCGTTCAGGTTTTTGAGGGGACTGTTGGCCTTGATGTGGATAAATCACGGGTTCGGTTCCTAGGACGTTCTCAACAGCTTGGAGTTTCAGAGGAGATTATCGGCCGCATTTTTGACGGATCAGGAAAACCTAAGGATCGTGGGCCTCAGATCATTGCCGAAAAAATGCTCGATATTAATGGAACCCCCATAAACCCTCAAGCGAGAGATTATCCGTCTGAATTCATCCAGACTGGAATCTCTTCTATTGATGGGATGAATCCTTTAGTCAGAGGTCAAAAGCTTCCTCTTTTTTCAGGCAGCGGTTTGCCTCACGCAAGAATTGCTGCCCAGAATGCCCGTCAGGCTAAAGTTTTAGGAAAAGAGGAAAAATTTGCGGTTGTTTTTGGAGGCATGGGTATTACCTTTGAAGAAGCAAACTTCTTCATAGAGGATTTCCGCAACACAGGGGCTCTAGAGAGAGCCGTGCTTTTTCTTAACTTGGCCAATGAGCCTCCTATTGAACGACTTGCCACGCCCAGGTTGGCTTTAACCTGCGCCGAATACCTGGCTTTTGACTTGGATATGCATGTTCTGGTCATCCTTGTGGATATGACTTTTTATGCGGAGGCTCTTCGAGAGATTTCTGCAGCGCGAAAAGAGATTCCTGGAAGACGGGGATATCCAGGTTACCTCTACACTGACCTTGCTTCAATATATGAGAGAGCAGGCAGAATCAAGGGGAAAGAGGGATCGATCACTCTAATTCCTATCCTGACAATGCCTGAAGATGACAAAACCCATCCCATCGCTGATTTGACTGGATATATCACAGAAGGCCAGATCATGATCAGCCGGGAGATTCACCGCAAAGGAATTTATCCTCCGATAGATGTGCTTCCAAGTCTTTCCCGCCTTAAAGATAAGGGGATTGGAGCGGGAAAAACGCGAGAGGATCATGCTGATGTTTTAAACCAGCTTTTTGCCTGCTATGCACGTGGGAAAGAAGCCAGAGAACTGGCCCTTATACTTGGAGAGGCAGCGCTTACAGACATTGATAAGCTCTATTTAGAATTTGCCGACCTTTTTGAGAATGAGTTTGTCAGGCAGGGCGAGTTTGAGTCTCGTTCTATCATTGATACTATAGATCTGGGATGGAGACTTCTTCGGACCATACCGCGTACTGAGCTAAAGAGAATTCAGCCCGAATATTTAGAAAAATATTACCCTGAGGAAAAATGAAAATAGCTGTTAACCCTAACCGGATGGAGCTTTTGCGGCTGCGCAGACGCATTGTTCTAGCAGAGAGGGGGTATAAGCTTCTCAAGGACAAACTAGAGGAGATCATGCGCCGCTTTCTGGAAATCATGCGCAGGCTTTACGATCTTCAGGGAAGCATAAGCGCGAAATTGGATAAAGTTTTTCTTTCCTTTGCTCTTGTCCGCAGCCGGAGTTCCCATAAAGAGCTGGAAAGGCTATTGCCTGAGGGGGAATTGTTCTTGGACGTAAAGAAGGAGAAAATCTTCAATCTTTCTATTCCCCGCTTTGAAATCAAAGAATTAAAAATCTCTGATTATGATTTACTGAACACCGAAAGTGAACTTGATATAGGCCTGAAAAAGAGCCGGGAACTTCTCGAAGATTTAATGGAGATGGCCCGCCTTTGGAAGGCTGTTGAGCTTCTTTCTCATGAGATTGAGGTTACGCGCCGCCGGGTCAACGCACTGGAGCATATCCTCATACCAAACATCAAAGAAACTATCAGATACATTTCAAGCAGACTTGAAGAGATGGAACGATCGTACCAGGTCCAGCTCATGCGGGTCAAAGAGATTATCCGCAGCCACTGAAGCTAATTACAAATCCCAAATTCCAAACAAATTCCCATTACCAAAATCACAAAACAAACTTTGTAAGCCGTAAATCGTAAATCGTAAGCCGTAAATCGTAAGCCGTAAGTCGGAATAATCGTTTAAGGTTTAATGTTGAATGTTTAAGGCAAGAAAGTTATTAACCATTTACCATTCACTATTCAAAAGGAATGACGGGGAGACAGGGAGAGGGGGGGACAAGGAGAAATAACAGTAGGCAGCGCACGCGCGTAAGCCGTAAGCCGATAAAAAACAAAACTAATAATCGTTTAAGGTTTAAGGCAAGAGTGAAACTTTAAACAAAATCTGTCTTGCCTCTTTGTCTTGCCACGAAGGTTGTCTTGCCCTTTAGTTTGTCTTGCTTACTTAGACAAACCAGATAAACCAGACAAGGGTGCCTGGGATTTGTTGCATTTTTATTTTATTTGAGAAGTGACATTTGAAAGATACTGGCCTACTCCTGTCTTTTTAACAATTTCAAAAACTTCTTGCTGGGATAGGCTGCTCTTCAGACGCAAGGATTCTAGGATGCGGATGATTGATAGGGCTACTTCTGCGGTCTGTCCCGCTTTTGTTTTTTTGTCTTTTAGAAAGTTTATGGCTTCATACAAGACAGCATTTGCTTCACCGTAGGAAATGGGTTTTCTGATCCCGTAGAGCTTTACCCACTGAGGGTGGCTGAGAATATCATTTACATGTGATTGTATGAGATATGTGGCACGGCCTATAAGCTTGAGATTGCTGGGGCTGACATTAGTCATGGTATTTCCTATGACTTTTCCTAATCGGGCCATAACAGCAGTGGAATGAGCATTGAGGATGATTTTGAGGGCAATCTGCTGATTGATTCCGAGGGGGTCGTTCTTGTCGTTTATGTTTACCACAACAAGAGAATCTTTTTCCTTTTCATCAAAATCGGGTATTTTTCTTATAAGCTTTGCTATGCTTTTATCCGGTTCATTTGTGATAAGAATGATTGCCGCTCTTGCACCTTTCTTTAAAAAGATCTCGATGAATTTTCTAAAATCTGAATTCTTTTGTTTTAGTTCGGCTTCTTCTGGGCTGATAACAACGAGGACACAGAGGTCACCTTGATGAGGGCCGCGGTTTTCCAGGTTGAAGTTAGAAAAGGAAAAATCATAAAGAAATTGCTGGTCGTTTCCTGCATTTTTTAGGCTTTCCAAGGCTGCTGTTTTAAGGTACGGATCCTCTATTTTTTCTTCAAAAGGTTCCTTGTAAAACCCAGGTGAAAGCCCTCTGAAGGGTCGTCCGAGAAACGCCTGCCAGGCATCTTTTAGATCAGCGGAAGGAGTCCAGACCTGGATCCAGGATTTGCGTGATTTTTCTTTGATTGTATCTAGAGGGAAGAGGCGAAAGGTTGGACTTCTTTCCGTGCTGTCGATGAAGACAGTAATCAAACCTTTTTGGGCAAAATATGTTGAGAAGTGTCTGGTATTATAAGTTTGAGCTTCCAATTCTGTGAATTTTGCTATGTCAGGGAGACTTTTTTTAACTTGTTTCAGGATTTGGGAAAATTCTTTTAGCTTCTCTTCTATGCGAAATTCATCTTTGAACCCGAGTTTGGACATCTCTTTTTTTGACAGGAATCTTCTCAATGTGCGATAAAGAGCTGTTTGTATGATGTTCGCGACAACAAAGGTTTCAATTGTGGTGGCCTGCATCCGGGTAGAACCGGTTATGGCTTGAGGGCCTGTAGTCAGATTTATTTTCGTAATGGCCGCTTCTTCAAGGACTATCCGGCTACGATTGAAAGGAAGAAGCGTTTTGTCAGGGTTGTTATAAATAAAATAAAGCTTTTTTCTGATCTCCTCAGGGGCATACTCTTTTGCTCTTTTCCACTGGTCAAGAGCCGCTAATATGGTACCGATAACAGAAGAAGTTTCTCCTCCTTCAGTTACACAGATGACCACATCCCCTTTTTCAATTTTCCTGTCTTCTAATTGCAGGCGTCCTATAAGCAGTAAATCTTCAAATCCCTCTAAAGAACTGATAAGTGCCCGGTCTGCTCCGGTCATCTCTCCGATAAGCTGGGACTCGATGGAATCTGCGAGAAGAGGTGCGATTTTAGACCAGATCTTTTTTATTCCTTTGACTCTCTTCCAGAAAGGACGCCAGAAGGTGCTCTCCATCTGTTTCGCCAGGCGGCCAGTGGCCCCGCAACCATAAATATATATTTTTTTTCTTGAGAGAAGTGCTTCTTCTATAGCTTGGATGGCCTGTTCTAATGGTTCTTTTTCGACGGCGAGAACCTCAAGCCTTTTTACTATATCCTCATCTACTGAGAATAGCATGCGAAGTCCTCCTTGGTAGTCCTTTTGGATTCTTTCACTCAGACTCCATGTTTTGGGGTGGCGCTGTTCAGTGAGAAGTGTGTGAAGCTGAAATTGAGTTTTGTTCTGAACATAGTTAATGGATTCTGCAGAAGGAATTATCTCTAAAAGCTTTAGCAGGCTTATTTTAGATTCGGAAGCAGGCGGTCTTTCTTGCTGCTGGGCGGGATAAGGATAAGAAATGGACATGGATAAGATAAGAAATATAGCAGGAAATAAAATGGACAAATTAAAAATCTTATTCCGTGAAATCATTTTTACACTCTCTCTTTTTTAGCCGTATTGTTGATTGTCATCGAGAATATCACCTTCATACCAATCCTTAATCCAATCAATAACCCAGAAAATCTTCATTTTGCCGTCTGCTGTAGAGCAGATTACACGATTGAGGCCGGCATTAATAATCATTTTCTTGCAGATGAAACAGGGGAGAGCGTTTATTGGCGCATCTTTTCCGTAAACGGTGCCGTAGACGTAAATGTCGCCTCCGAGCAAACTGACGCCAGCTCGGGCAGCGTTGATGATGGCATTTTGCTCAGCGTGAACGCTTCGACACAGTTCATACCGCTGGCCATGGGGGATGTTAAGCTTGTCTCTAAGGCAGAATCCGTGTTCGAGGCTGTCCTTGGTTTTTCTTGGAGCTCCTACATAACCTGTTGAGATGATTTGGTCATCACGGATGATGATTGCACCTATGGATCGCCGAAAACAGGTGCTGCGCCGGGCTACTTCCTTGGCAATACCCAAATAGTATTCATCTTTTGATGTTCTTTTAGGACTCATACCAGTTTCTCCAGTTTTTTGTGTAAATTTTCAAGGGTGCCGTCGTTGATGACTGAGTAGTCTGCCAATTTCATGCAGTTTTGAAGCTGCTGACGTTTTTCTTGCTTAGTCATCTCATTGGCTTCCTTCTCAATGAACTCTTGAAGAGTTGTAGCCGATTCATCCCTGCCTCTCTTTTTGACTCTTTCGTGTCTTAACTCTACGGGTGCATCTAGGGAGAGGAGAATAAAATTTTTTTGTTTCTTCAGGTATTCAATCTCTCTGGGATTTCGGATGCTGTCAATTACAGCTCTGCCCTTGATCTTTTTCATCACACGCTTTGCAAGGATATCAGGCGAGAATTTTTTTCTCAGATTGTTCCCTATTTCTATCAGGTTGTCCCGTGTAACTTGTTTCCCCTTTTTCTGGAGTTCCTCTCGCAGAAGGTCTGATAAGGAGAAATATACATATCCTTTTTTTTTGAAAAAAGCGGCAGCCTCTCCTTTTCCTGCGCCGTTTGTTCCTGTCAATCCGATAAGCTTTACCTCTTTTTTCATTCTAACCGGCGAAGTCTTCCTCTGAATTTTTTCTTTTCTTTTCTCTTTTTTTCCCAAAGATCAGAGCAATCAGAATGCTCAGTCCATAAAGGCCGAGCATGGGGACTGCGATTATGCTCTGGGTGACCATATCAGGCGTAGGTGTGATAATAGCGGCAATGATAAAGATAAAAAGCACTGCATACTTGAAATTTTTCACCATCCATCGGGCAGTGATGATGCCCATGCGGGAAAGAAAGAACACAAGAGTGGGGAGTTCAAAGACAATCGCGATACCCAAAAGCACACGAAGTGCCAAACTGAAATATTCACCAACCGTGATGACGGCTTGAAAATCAGCTCCCATGCCCAAAAAGAAACGACATGCCCAGGGGAAAACGATAAAGTACCCGAATAGAGCTCCTAAGATAAAAAAGAATGAGGAAAATAGCACAAAAGGAATTACATATTTTTTTTCTTTTCTATAGAGGCCTGGGGCGATAAAGTACCAGAACTGGAGGAAGAGAAAAGGCGATGTGAAGAGAATGGCTGTCAATAAGGAAACTTTAATATATAGCATGAATGGCTCGGTGAGCTTGATGAAGGCTAATTTATCACCCTCAGGCAGGTACTGCGTAACAGGGCGTGCGAGGATATTGTAAATATCTTTATGGAAAAACCATGCTGGAATGACAGCGATGATCAAAGCAAGGAAAGAGTAGAATAACCGCTTTCTGAGATCTTCGAGATGTTCAAGGAAGGTCATCTCGTCAGGAGACTTATTTCCCTTCCTCATTCTCTTTTATGTCCTTTTCAATCTCTTCTTTGATTTCCTTGAACTCATCAGCCTGAATTTCTTCTTCAAATTTTTCTTTGATTTCGTCTGAAGTTTTGCGAAACTCCCGGAGTGCTTTTCCTAGGGATCTGCCGACTTCTGGAAGCTTTTTGGGACCAAAGATAAGGAGTGCAATGACCAATATGATGAGTAATTCAGGGAATCCTATGTTTCCAAACATCTTCTTGTTTTATTCTAGTACTGGAATGCTTTGAAAATATATCTTGTAAGTCAAAATAAGTCAAGAGAACTTTAATTCGTCTATTCGGTCTGTTCCGTCTATTCCGTTTGAACAAACCAGACAAACCGTAAGAGCTGAGTTGCAGATAGGCAAGAGAACTTTAGGTTCATCACGTTTTTGAGTACCTAGTAGGGATCATCACACTAATGGATACCTGAATATGATATTGCCAATAAAACCGAAGAATCTGAGAAGAGTTTCGCTCCAGTCGGATTTTTAACGCCATTTCCTCGCTGTTCCTCTCGGCCCTGTGGAACTCCGCATGTCAGTTTTAAGCAACGCAATGATGTCCCTCACCCATCCTTAATCCCGGCCGAATGACTCTACCGTGCTCAAACAGTCCTCGGGGCCCTTCGGGCTTCCCTCGAGGAACAACTCGGAAAGGCTAAATCCTCCGATGTCGCTCTGACTCCTTCTCAGATTCTGTCTGTAAAAAGACATCCCAAACTGTTCCAGGTACTTAAAAACGTGATGAACCGAACTTTACAATGTCAAACGTCTTTGGTAGTATTTAATTTTCATGGTGGTCATATGAAAAAGAAGACACTTCTTTCTATTATCTTATTTTTTATGATAGTTCTTCTTCCAGCTTGGGAGGAAGATGTTTGGAATCTATCTTTAAACAAAATATCCTCTATTGTGTCTCTGATTGAGCAAAATTATTTTCAGGAAATAGAGCGTGAGAAGCTTGCTTATTCCTCTATTAAAGGAATGCTTCAAACTTTAGACCCACATTCTTATTTTCTAGATCCTCGAAACTTTTCCCGTCTCAGAGAGGAATACAAAGGGAAATATTACGGCTTGGGTATCCTGATACAGAAACAGGAAGACCGTCTAGTTGTTATTTCTCCTATCGAGGGAGGGCCGTCATACAGGCTGGGTATTCGAGCAGGAGACATAATATCCCACATTAACGGGGAAAGCACGAAACCCATTGACGGCACCGAGGCGATGATGAGGTTAAGAGGGCCCAAAGGAGCCAAAGTCAACATCACGATCGTTCGAGAAGGGCTGAATAAACCTTTAGAATTGACCATAGTGCGAGAGGAAATTTCCCTTCACAGCGTCCCATATGCTTTTATGCTTCAGGATGACATTGGATACATTTTTATCCGGAACTTTGCAGAGACTACTACAAGAGAATTCGAAGAAAAGATGGAATCTCTGGAAAAGCTGGGGATGAAGAAGCTTATTCTTGATCTAAGAGGAAATGGCGGTGGAACTTTTTTTCAGTCCATTGAGCTTTCAGATGAGTTTTTGTCCAAAGATACTCTTGTCGTTTCGATAAGAGGGCGGAACAAGAATTATAATAAAGAATTCCTTGCTTTTCGCGATAATCAATATGAATGGATTCCACTTGTGATCCTGATAAATCAAGGAAGTGCCAGCGCCCCTGAAATAGTGAGTGGAGCAATAAAGGATAATGACAGGGGATTAATCGTGGGTGAGAATTCATGGGGAAAAGGACTCGTTCAGACTATCTTTTCCCTGGCTCCGAATGCTGCAGTTGCTTTGACTACAGCTGAATATTTCACGCCAAGCGGAAGATCCATCCAGAGAGATTACACCAACTTTGAGGATTACCATATATTCAAAACAGAAGTTCCTGAGAAAGATAGAGAGGTAAAGTATACTTCAAGAGGAAGAAAAGTTTTGGGTCAAGGTGGGATCTCTCCGGATTATGAGGTAAAATTCTCCAGGAAAATTTTAACAGCTGAACTGCTGTTCAAAGGAGCATATTTCTCTTATGCAACAAGGTTTGCAAACAAGAAGACGGCCTTAGCAAAGAACTTGGTCTTCCCTAATGAAGACAGAGCAGAGAATAAGGATTTTCCAAACAAAAAAGTTATCGATCAAGATTTTGTGGTAGATTCTCAAGTTTTCGAAGATTTCAAGTCCTATCTTCGAGAAAGCAAGATTGTGTTTGATTTAGATGAGTTTGCAGAGGCGGAGGATGAAATCAGAAGAGAGCTTGAAAGGGATCTATTCTCTTCCATTTGGGGGATTGAGCAGGGCGTTAAAGCTTATCGCAAGACTGATCCTGTTGTTATAAAAGCGATCGAAGTTTTTCCAGAAGCTGCTGCACTTGTAGAAAAAGACATACATTAAGAATCAAAAAAATCTAAATGTCAAAATCCAAATTACAATTTCCAAATAACAAATAAGCACCAAAATTCCAATGACCGAAACTATAAAAAATAAAGATAATAAGATTCGTTTTGTGATTTTGGTAATTGGAATTTGTTTGGAATTTGTGATTTGTGATTTGGAATTTTTAATTACTAATTACCAGTTACTAATGACCAATTACTAATTATGGGAGGGAGGAATGAGTATTGCGTTAGCCTCTGATCATGCAGGATTTGAGTTAAAAAAAGGTGTTATATCCTATCTCTTAAAAAAAAGGATAGAGCACAAGGACTTTGGTTGTTGTCAGGGGGAAAAGGTTGATTATGTGGATTATGCCGAAGATGCTATAAAGGCTATTTTATCGGGAGAATGTGATCGAGCTATCCTAGTTTGTGGTACAGGAGTAGGAATGGCTATAGTTGCCAACAAACACAAGGGAATAAGAGCAACTCCTTGCTGTGATGAGTATGTGGCGGAGATGAGTCGCCAGCACAATGATTCAAACTGTTTGACTTTAGGGGGAAGGGTTCTTCCTTTGGATGAAGCCCTCCACATCGTCAGCATTTGGCTTGAAACAGAGTTTGATGGGGGAAGGCATCAAAGAAGAATCGATAAGATTTTCAAAATAGAAGAAAAAAACTTTAAATCATTTTAAAGAGGAGTAAAGACCATGTCTTCATTTTACGAGAAAGTGCAGTCCTTATCTCAAAGAATTGAAGAAAACAACATTTGGAGGCAGAGGGAATCTTTCAATCTCATTCCCTCTGAATCGACCCCTTCTTTATTGGTGAAGATGTGTGAGATCTCCGATCCTTCGGGCCGCTACGCTGAACACAGAACAATGAAGGGAAAAGAGATCTATTTTTATCAGGGGGCGGATTTCATCAGAGATGTAGAGGAAGAATTGCGAGTAGAGCTTACTCGCTTTTTTGGATGTAATGAGGTGGAATTAAGGCCTATCAGCGGACAAATGGCCAATGAAGTGGTATTTAAAGCTATCGTTCGATTCATCAATCGTGACCGGGCTGAAGGGCAGCCGATGCGTAAGATAAGAATGGTCATGAATAATGATTTGACTAAAGGAGGGCACCTTAGTTCACAACCTATGGGTGCGCTTTTTAATTATGTAGCCGAGGATCCTGAAACAGGTAAAGATAAAGTCATCAATTTTCCAGTTCTAAAAGAAAATCCTTACAAGCCTGACCTTGAGAAACTTGGAGAAATGCTGGAGCATCTCAAGCCGGAGCTTATGGTCTTTGGCAAAAGCATGTTTATCTACCAGGAGCCCATAAGCTTTGTCTCTGACCTTGTTAAAGATTGGGATGTTCGGCCTGTTATCATGTATGATATGGCACATGTTTTAGGTCTGTTTGGAACTTTTCAGAGGCCACTGGAAGAAGGGGCTGATGTAATTACAGGAAGCACACACAAGACTTTTTTTGGCCCTCAGAGAGGTGTGATTGCAGGAAACTTCCCGAAAGGCAGCCCATTGCGCAAGTTATGGTTGGATATAAAAGGCAGGGCCTTCCCTGGTTCCACAAGCAATCATCATCTGGGTACTTTACTCGGCCTTCTGATGGCTTCCTATGAAATGAGCGAGTTTAGAGAAGAATTCCAGAGGCAGGTTCGAAACAATGCCAAGGCTTTTGCTCGTGCCTTGAATGATAAGGGAATTCCAGTCGAAGGAGATGAGAATGACGGGTTTACAGAAACTCACCAGGTTCTCATTCGCATCAGAAAATACGGCCACGGAATGCATATTGCAAGAAAGTTGGAGGAGAACAACATTTTGACCAATTACCAAGCACTGCCAGATGATGAGACATTTCTCGAGCCGAGCGGGATTCGGATGGGAGTTCAAGAAATGACACGCTTCGGGATGAAGGAAGAAAATTTTAATATACTTTCAAGCCTTATTGCAGACGTTATTATAAAAAACAGGAATGTAAAAGAAGAGGTGAAGAAATTCCGCCAGAACTTCCTCCAGATGAAGTACTGCCTTTCTGCCAAGGCGGCTATTCCCATAGCATCAAAGATAATTCAGAGCATTTTCCCCTATCCTGAATTTGTAGACTTGCTCGTTGAGAATTTTGAAAAAAACCTTTAGATAAGAACTGGCTTTTATTGACGAATAGATACTTTTTCTGTCAGAATAATTCGAAAAGAGGTAATCTAATATGAAAATTTTAATTATTGGGTCTGGAGGAAGAGAGCATTCTCTTGCTTGGAAAATATCTCAGAGTTCCCGGTTGGAAAAGCTCTACTGTGCACCAGGGAATGCCGGAACGATGAGTATCGCAGAAAATGTACCCCTGGGTGCTTCTGACATCCAGGGGCTTGCGGATTTTGCTTCCAACGAGAAGATTGATTTGACGGTTGTAGGACCTGAGCTCCCTTTGATTCTGGGTATTGTTGATGAATTTGAAAAGAAAGGCTTAAAAATTTTTGGTCCTAACAAAAATGCTGCTGAGCTTGAGGGAAGCAAAGTATTTGCCAAGCAATTTATGGAGCGCCACAAAATACCCACTGCCAAGTTTAAAGTTGCTGAATCATTAGAACAGGCAATGGAGATCTTGAAATCAGAGGAGTTTTATTTCCCGCTGGTTGTGAAAGCAGATGGACTGGCTGCTGGAAAAGGCGCAATAGTATGTAGAAACTTAAAAAGAGCAGAAGAGGCTGTAAACCTAATCATGGTTGAGAAGAAATTTAGCGATTCAGGGAAAAGAGTTGTTATCGAGGAATTCTTGAAAGGGAGAGAAGCCTCTTTCATCGTTATTTCAGATGGAGTAAAAGTGCTTCCTTTTGTTACTACCATGGACCATAAGCCTGTTTTCGATGGAGATAGGGGCCCCAATACAGGAGGAATGGGAGCGATTTCCCCTTCACCGTTTATCGATCAAGAACTGTTTCATGAAATAGTGAAGACCATCGTTTTTCCAACCATAACCCGTATGCTTGAAGAAGGGAGAAAAATCAAGGGTGTTCTCTATATAGGCTTGATGCTGACAGAACAAGGGCCTAAGGTTCTTGAATACAACTGCCGGTTTGGAGATCCGGAGACTCAACCCCAGATGCTAAGGATGGAGAGTGACCTCGTGGATGTTCTCCTTGCATCGGTGGAAGAGAACATCCTCGAAAAGGAAATTCAGTGGAGTCATCAACCTGCTGCCTGTGTGGTTGTTGCTTCAGGAGGATACCCTATTAAATATGAAAAAGGCAAGAAGATAGAAGGTATGGAGGAGACCGCAAAATTTCCTGGCGTTTTTATCTTTCATGCTGGGACAGAGTTTAAAGATGGAGAATACTACACAAGTGGGGGAAGAGTCCTGGGAGTGTGTGCATCTGAGAAAACCTTAGAAGAGACCATGGACAAAGTCTACAAGGCTATTTCCAGGATTTATTTTGAGGCCATGCATTGGCGCCGAGATATTGGTGCTGGGGGAGAAGAGGAATGATAAGAGTTGCAATTTTTATCGGAAGTGATTCAGATTTTGAAGTCGCCAAAGGAACAATAGAAATATTCAAAGAGTTTGACGTTCCTTTTGTGCTCGAAGTAACTTCTGCCCATCGTTCTCCTGAGCGGTTACTCGAACTCATAAAGTCTTTTGAAGAAAAAGGTGCAGAAATCTTTATAGCTGTGGCTGGCAAAGCAGCTCATCTGGCAGGTGTAGTTGCTGCACACACTATCTGTCCAGTCATTGGTGTGCCTGTAAGGGGTTCCTCTCTAAATGGTCTTGATTCCCTTCTTTCCACCGTTCAGATGCCTAAGGGTGTTCCCGTTGCGTGCATGGGGTTAGGAAAGTCAGGAGCTGTAAATGCTGCTCTCTTGGCTATTCAGATTTTAAGCTTAAAGGACAAATCTTATGAAGGAAAGATGAGAGAATATCGGGAAAGAATGGCTTCCAGCGTTGAAAGTAGTTCAAAAAAAATTAAGGAAAATTTATGACCTCTTTTTCCATCAAAACCTTTGGATGCCGTGTTAATCAAGCAGAGGCCTTTTCTTGGGCGAATGAATTTCAGAAGCATGGGTTAGAGTATAAAAAAGATTTTTCCCAGAGTGATTTGGTTCTTATAAATACTTGTACCCTTACAAGCCGTGCGGACAGCGATGTGAGAGGTTTTATAAAGAAGGTAGGGCGTTTAAACCCAAAGGCTCGATTGATTATTACAGGATGTTATGCAGAGCGGGAACCTGAAGAGCTTATTAATAACTCCCAGGTCTATCGAGTGTTTTCCAACACAGAAAAAGGAAATCTGGCTGCCGAAGTTCTTTCTGTTGCAGATGACAATAAAAAGACCTCGATTCTTCCTTTCCGCTCCCGCGCTCTTGTAAAAATCCAGGACGGCTGCAATTTCCGGTGCAGCTTTTGTATTATTCCTAGTGTAAGGGGTAGAAGTGTTAGTGTTGAAAAAGAAGAAATCCTTAATCAAGTAAGGGAATTTATAAATCAGGGGTTTAAAGAGATTGTTCTTACTGGAATACATCTCTGTTCTTATGGCCTTGACCTGGAGCCCAGAAGTTCTTTTATGGATTTGCTTCAGGAAATAGAAAATCTGGATGGTTTTGGAAGGATGAGACTGAGTTCACTCGATCCTCGATTTTTGAACTCCCCCTTGCTCAAACATATAACCTCGAGTGAAAAAATTTGTCCCCACTTTCACCTCTCCTTGCAGAATTGCTCTGATGAGATTATCCATCGTATGGGAAGAAAGATCGATGTGGGGGATTATCGGCGGATCTTGGCTTATTTGCATCAGAAATCTCCACTGGCTTCCTTAGGGGCAGACATTATAGTAGGCTTTCCTGGCGAATCCGAAGCTGATTTTGGAAAAACTTACAGCTTCTTAAGACAATCCCCTTTGACCTATTTTCATGTGTTTTCCTATTCTGCCAGGCCAGGAACTACAGCTTCAAAATGGATCCAAATCGATAATAAGAAGAAAAAAGAAAGAGCTTCCTTTTTGAGAAGTCTGTCTCAAGAGAAAAATGTGAATTTTCGAAGGCGTTTTAAAGACAAAGAATGCGAAGCCATAATTATAAAAAAAGGGAAAAAAGGGGCACAAGTTTTGACTGCCAATTATATCAAGGTTTTTATTCCATACTGTCCTGAAGAAGAAAAAAGAGAAATAAGAGTTAAGATAACACGAGTAACTCATAACGAGACTATAGGGCAAATTGTATAAGAAGCTTGAATTCAGAAATTATGGTTATAAATTAATTAAATTGTAACTTCTCAATAAGTGTGGGTAGTAGCTATGGATTCCCGCCTCCACGAGAATGACGATTGAGTGTAAGTGTCTGTCATTCCTGCACCTGCCTTCGCAGGTGTAAACTTGTCCCCGCGAAAGCGGGGAGCAGGAATCCAGTGATTAGTCACAAATATAATCTACCCCCAATTATTGAGAACTTACATTAAATTGAGCTTAAATGAATAAAATCATATTGCTACCAAAAGAGATTTCCCAGAAAATCGCTGCTGGAGAAGTTATCGAGAGGCCGTTTTCTGTGGTCAAAGAACTGGTGGAGAACTCCCTGGATGCTGATGCTTCGGAAGTTGCAGTCGAACTTTTACAGGGTGGGAAAAAACTAATAAGTGTTACGGATAACGGCCAGGGAATGAGTCGAGAGGATTCCCTTGTTTGTTTCCAAAGACATTCCACAAGCAAGATTTTTAAAGAAGAGGATCTGAACCAGATCGCAACCTTGGGTTTTAGAGGAGAGGCGCTTCCCAGTATTTCTGCGGTCTCACGAGTGGTTTTAAAAACTTGTGAGAAAATTGAAGAAAAAGGTACTCTGGTAGAACGAGAAGGAGAAAAGCTTGTTCGAGTCTCTGACATTGCATTTCCTCAAGGCACGGGTGTTGAAGTACGGGATCTGTTCTTTAATTTACCTGCAAGGAAGAAATTTCTCCGATCTGATAAATCAGAGCTTTCACAGATTGTAAAATTTTTAACTCAGATTGCACTCGCCTACCCGGGCGTAAGATTTTCTCTCACTCATGGAAACAGGGTTGTGTTTAATTATCCATCGGTCAGGAGTCTGAGAGAGAGAATTTTTCAGATCTACGGCAAATCCCTTTTGGAAAACCTTATAGAAGTCAATCATGAAGAAGACGATAGGAGATTGTATGGGTATGCATCCTGTCCGCCTTCTGGGCGTAGAGATAGAAGCCGGCAGATATTTTTTGTGAACAGACGGTCAGTCAAGGATAAAATACTACAGGCAGCATTGAATCAGGCATACAGAGGTTTTTTGGAAAAAGACCATTTTGCCGAAGCCTTTCTTTTTCTCAGCATTCCTTACTCAGAAGTCGATGTAAATGTTCATCCTGCAAAGGCAGAGGTAAGGTTCAAGGATTCTCGTCCCATTTTCCTGCTGGTACACAGAAGTGTAGAGCAGTCTGTGCTAAAACAGATGGGAATAAAGCAGATTTATCCTTCTCAGCATGAAGAAAAAGCGAGCTACAGAATCGAAGAGAAGAGTCCTTCATCCCTCTTTAAATACATCGGAGAAAGCAGGATGGAGGCTGAAGATTTATTTACTCCTTTCGTGAGAGAGGAAAAGGCATATCCCCGCGTATTAGGGCAGTACCTGGATACTTACATTGTGGCATCGGATGATGAAGGAATACTTATAATCGACCAGCACAATGCCCATGAGAGAGTTCTGTTTGAAAAATACGATGAGACCGACCGAAAAAAGAGATGGCCTAGAAAATTAACGCTTCTTCCAGTCCTTTTCGAACTTTCTTCTTCTCAAGTTTTGAGTTTTGAAAACAACCGATCCTTGCTGGAAGAGGCTGGTTTCAGAGTGGAAAATATGGGGGGGAAGAGCTTTGTGTTGAAAGAGTATCCTGACATATTTAAAGAAGAAGAGGCAAAAGAGATTTTCCTTTCTCTTATTGAAGAGATAAAAGAAGAGAGAATCAAGGATAAAAAGAAGAAGCTTTTGGCTACACTAGCCTGTAAAACAGCTGTTAAGGCAGGCGAGCCTCTGTCATTTGAAAAGATGAATTATCTTGTTGAGGAACTTTTCAAGACCTCTAATTCCTCCCTCTGTCCGCATGGAAGGCCAATAATGATCAAGATCGATAGACGCGAAATCGAGAAAGGAGTGGGAAGATAACTGTTTCCATTTTTCCTCAAATAAGTGTATTATAATTGATCCAGATTAAGATAGCAGCGGGGAGTGGCGCAGCCCGGTTAGCGCGCCTGCCTTGGGAGCAGGAGGTCGTCGGTTCAAATCCGATCTCCCCGATAATAAATCAGAAATAGGCTTTTCCTTTTTTAACCGAACAGACGGAATAGACTGTAATAGAGCGCGCCTGTAGCTCAGTTGGATAGAGCAGCTGCCTTCTAAGCAGCGGGTCGGGAGTTCGAGTCTCTCCAGGCGCGCCATCCTTTCTATAAGCTAAGCAAAGAGAGGTTCCCCCTATTAGAGGAGAGGTTTAACCTTTATAGGTGAGGGATCGCTAACAAAAATCACCCTTTAAATCCTCCCTCCTGGTGATTGACGGAGAACGGAATCTTTGTAACTATAGGAGACATCCTAGCTCGAGCTGAAGGACACTTTATGCGAATAATATCAGGAAATAGAGAAAATTTGAACCGGAAGAGCGTCATTGTTTTATGAATTGTTTTATTGACAAAAAATGTCAAATTATTTATTTTATAGAAATTGTTAAATAAATTGAGGTATGAGGATTATTAATGGCATCAAATCTTGGTGAACTTCTTCTGCAGGAAAAACTATTAAATTCAGACCAGTTGAAATCGGCGCTCGATTTCCAGAAAAAGAATGCTGTGGCAATCGGGACGGCTATTGTGAGCCTCGGATATATTTCTGAGGAAGGGATGGCTCAAGCTTTGAGTCGGCAATTAGGCTATCCGTATATTAATCTAGATCAGTTCGAAGTTTATGCCGACGTTATCGACCTTATTCCATTGGACATTGCGAAGAAGTACTTGATTATGCCGATTCATCGCATTCGATCTTTTTTAACCCTGGCTATGGTCGATCCGACAGATTTGGGCATTATTGAGGATATCAGGTTTCGAACAGGCTTGAGCATTCAGCCTGTCATCGCTTCTGAGTCGGCGGTCATGAATGCCACAAATAAGTATTATGGCTCTTCCGATTCTTTACGCGTAAAGCAAATCGTTGATGAGATCCAGCAGGCTGAAGATACCAGCATTAATATCATCGAGGAAGAAGAGGAAGACTACGATATCGAAGAATTGGTTCATTCCACTGAGGAAGCCCCCATTATCACCCTTGTGAATACTGTTTTTATTGAGGCTATAAAGAAGGGTGCCAGTGATGTTCATTTTGAGCCTTATGAGCGCTCCTTTCGGGTGAGATACCGCCTCGACGGTACTCTTTATGAGATGATGAAACTTGCCACGAAATTCAGGAATCCTGTAGTGTCCCGTGTAAAGATTCTTTCGAACATGGATATTGCCGAGAAGAGATTACCCCAGGACGGGCGGATTAAAATGAGGATAAAACTGGAGAATGGAATTAAGAAAGAAGTTGATATGAGAGTTTCAAGTGTGCCAACCATTTTTGGGGAAAAAGTTGTTGTGCGTATCCTTGATAAAGCAATGCTGATGCTTGACCTAAAGAAGTTGGGTTTTGAGAAGGAATCGCATGAAGCTGTTAAGCGGGCCATTGTAAGGCCCTGGGGAATTATTCTTGTTACCGGACCAACAGGGAGTGGAAAAACGAATACTCTGTATTCTGCCATTTCAACGTTAAATTCAATGGAAAAGAATATCATAACGGCTGAAGACCCTGTTGAGTTCAATATTCCAGGAATAAATCAGGTCAATATTAAGGAAGAAATCGGGTTAAACTTTGCAAATTGTTTAAGGAGCTTTCTCCGCCAAGACCCGGACATCATGCTGGTCGGAGAGATGAGGGATTTTGAAACCGTGGATATTGCAATAAAAGCTGCATTGACAGGACATCTGGTTTTTTCTACTGTTCATACTAACGATGCAGCGAGCACGATTATTCGACTGGTAAACATGAATATTGAACCATTTTTGATAGCAGATTCTGTTGTTCTGATCGTTGCCCAAAGGTTGGTGAGGCGTTTATGTAAGAAATGCCGTGTCAAGCACAACTTAACTCCTGAGGCGCTTGTTGATATCGGCTTTTCTCCTGAGGAAGCTAAGAAAGTAAAGGTTTATATGCCGGATGGGTGCATAGATTGTAATAATACTGGTTACAAAGGAAGGACTGCACTTTTTGAAGCCATGGAAGTTACAGATGATATAAAAGACATTATTTTAAGCAGAGCTCAATCTAAGGAAATAAAGAAGAAAGCCGTTGAAAATGGGATGCTTACACTTCGTCGAAGCGGGCTGATTAAAATTAAAGATGGAATAACCTCTGTTGAAGAGGTTTTGAGAGAAACCATAAAGGACATGGAGGTATAAAATGGCAATAACGATACAGGAATTATTACAAGTCACAGTTGAAAGAGATGCTAGTGATTTACACATTACAACTTATATTCCGCCCCGAATAAGAATCAACGGCTCTCTTGTCTCGCTGGATCATCCGCCTTTAGCACCGGCCGAGACAAAGAATCTTATTTACAGCTTGTTGACTGACAGACAGAAGAAACAGTTTGAAGAAAAACTGGAGCTTGATTTTTCTTTCGGAATTAAGGATTTGGGTCGTTTCCGGGGAAATGTCTTCATGCAGAAAGGTGCAGTGGCGGCGGCTTTCCGGAGATTTCTCCCCCATATGTGGAGTTTTGCTGAATTAGGAATTCCACAAAGACTTGCTAAGCTGTGTTATTTACCTCGGGGATTAGTCATCGTGACCGGGCCCACAGGATGCGGAAAATCGACGACACTTGCCTGTTTGATCAGCTACATCAATAAGGAGCGAAGTGTTCATATCGTTACCATTGAAGACCCGATCGAGTATTTCTTCACTCCTAAAAAAAGTATAATCAACCAAAGAGAACTCCTTGTAGATACGCTCTCATACCCAAATGCTCTCCGTTCTGTATTAAGAGAGGACCCTGATGTTGTGTTGGTTGGAGAGATGAGAGATCTGGAGACTGTAGAAGCCACGCTTCGTGTGGCTGAGACTGGTCATTTGACTTTTTCAACCCTTCATACAAACTCTGCAGCCGAGACTATTTCAAGGATCATTGATATTTTTCCTTCTCAATATCAGGCCCAGGTTAGAATTATGCTTTCCATGTGTTTGGAGGCTGTTATTACCCAGACCCTATTGCCTCGGGCAGATGGGAAAGGAAGAGTTCTGGCCATGGAAATACTCATCCCCAATGCTGCTATCAGGAATCTGATCAGAGAAAATAAAATCCACCAGATCTATGCCTCCATGCAAATGGGCCAGGAGAAGTTTGGAATGCAGACCTTTAACCAATCCTTGGCCAGCCTATATTTTAAAAGAGCAATCACGCTTGAGACTGCTATGAGTATTACTTCCAAACAAGAAGAATTAACAGATATTATCCAGAGGAGAGAAGGGCTTAAGGTTACTTCAGCTACCTTCTCGCCGAGTCAAATGAGAAAATAAAAAGGGGTTAAAAAATGCCATCATATGTATGGAAAGGAAAAAACCGTTATGGAGATGTTGTTTCAGGAGCCCGGGTTGCTCGCTCTGTAGAGGAGTTGTCGAAAAGCCTACAAAGAGAGCAGATTACAATCATAGGTATCTCCCGGAAACAATTAGAACTAAAAATTCCCTTTCTTCAGGTACAAAAAGTCAAGCTGAAGGACTTGGCTATGTTCAGCAGACAGCTTTCTGTGTTGATAGATGCTGAGCTCCCCTTGATTCAGAGTTTAAACATCTTGATTGAACAGACAAAGAACAAGTATTTTAAGAGAGTCATCAAAGATATTCGGGGAGATGTCGAAGCCGGTTCCACTTTGAATCAAGCCATGAAGAAATTTCCGAAAGTCTTTGATAACCTTTTCTGTAATCTTGTGGCCTCAGGGGAGCAGAGCGGTTCTCTTGATATAATGCTGAGGCGTTTAGCAGAGTACCTGGAAAAGATTGTCAAGTTGAGATCTCAGGTCAGGCAGGCCATGATTTATCCTTCTGCTGTCTTAGGTTTTTCTGTACTGGTTGTGATTTTCATGATGTGGAAAGTTATACCTGTTTTTGCCTCAGTTTTTATGGACCTTGGTGCATCTCTTCCTACCCTCACACTCATCGTACTAGGAATCAGTAATTTTGTTCAGAAATACATCTTATTTATTTTCCTAGGTTTTATTGGTCTCTTCTTTCTATTTAGATATTTAAAGAAGACACCCACAGGCCGCAAGGTTTTCGACCGATTTTTGCTCAGAATGCCTCTTTTTGGAAAACTTTTTCAAAAAGTAGGCCTTTCTCGAGTTACCAGGACGTTGAGCACTCTTCTATCCGGTGGTGTGCCCATGCTGGAAAGCCTTGTGATTACATCTGCGACGTCGGGAAATGTCATCATTGAAAACAACATCATGAAATCTCGTGCATTGGTTGCAGAAGGAAAAAGTCTGACAGATGCCTTTAAGGAAGCTGGGCAGCTTCCTTTTATGCTTATTCAGATGGTTGGAGTAGGAGAAGCCACAGGAACTCTTGATGAAATGTTGGCCAAGTTAGCTACATTTTATGATGAAGAGGTTGAAGCTTCAGTAGGAGCCCTTCTTTCTGTATTAGAGCCAGTTCTTCTTATTTTTGTCGGATTAATGGTCGGGACCATAGTTGTTTCGATGTATCTCCCTATCTTCTCCTTAATGCAGCAATTCTAAAAAAAAGGCAAAAAAAGCAGAAATATCATTTTGTTTAGAAAACAAGGACAATATGGACTATGACGTCCCTATTAAGCCGTTAACATGCAAGTTAAGAAATCAATAAAATGAATAAACAAAGAAAAGACATCTTCTGGTTCATTCTTCTTCGCTTGATCATCATCACTACTCTTGTCGTTTCTGCAGTCATTATTCAGTTCAGCACATCCATTTTTCTTCCTCTTAGTCTTTTTTATTATTTAATTCTTTTTACATATTTTTTATCCTTCATCTACATTATTCTTTATTATTGGGGAAGATATCTTTCTTTCCTGGTGTATCTTCAAATTTTCTTCGATCTTTTCTTGATTACAGCCCTTGTCTATTTTTCCGGAGGATTAACAGGTTCTTTTTATTTCCTTTACATCTTCGAAATCATTGCTGCAAGCATAGTAATTTCGAGGCGTGCTGCTTATCTTACTGCTGCCTTCTCTGCTATTTTCTTTGGCCTTTTGGTAAATGGGATGTATTTGGGAGCGCTCCATAATTTTAGCTCTGATACCTCTACTGAAATTTCTCTTGGGCTTGTTATTAACAATATATTTATTGCCTGGAGTGTGTTTTTTCTTGTTGCTTTTCTCATAAACTATATGACAGAAAGATTGAGGAAAACTGGGGATGAGCTTCGTCTTGCCCAGAAAGAGCTTGAAATCAAAAAGCGCCTGGCAGTTGCTGGAGAATTTTCAGCTCAGCTCGCTCATGAAATCAGGAATCCCCTTGCAGCTATCTCTGGATCGGTTCAGGTTCTTAGGGACGAATTGGACCTGGCAGACGAACAAAAAAGTCTGATGGATATCGTAGTTGATGAATCGAAGCGAGCTTCTCAGTCCATCGAGCAGTTCCTGAGTTTTGCTTCTCCAGGAGAGCAGACTTTTTCGTGGGTAAATCTATCAGCAGTTTTAGATGAGACATTAGCACTTCTCCAGAGGGGAGGTGAATTTAACGGGAACTGCCGGGTGGAGGGAAACTACAGATCTTCAGAAGTTCGTTATTTTGGAAATGCCAATCAATTCAAACAAATTTTCTGGAATCTATTAAAAAATTCTCTAAAAGCCATGCCTGAAGGAGGAACACTGGCTATAGATTTTACCCAGGAGAAAAAAGGGGGAGTCCGGTTAAGATTCACTGATACTGGAATGGGTATGCTGGAAGAGGACAAGAAAAGGATTTTTGAGCCGTTTTACTCTGGGTTTGAGAACGGAAACGGAATCGGAATGGCTGTAGTTCGCAAGATTGTCGATGATTACAATGGAAAAATTCAAGTTCTTTCAGAGCTTAATAAGGGAACAGAAGTCATCATTCTCCTTCCAGGGAGAACCTGAGAAGATAATCATAAGAAGAAGGAAAAAGACAGGGCAAAATGGAAAAAATACTCATAATAGACGATGAAAAAAGTATTGTAGATCTTTTGAGCGTGGTCTTTAAGAAAGAAGGATACAAGGTGGAGACATCCCTTTCTTCCTCAAAAGCTCTTGAACTCATTGACAGAGAGGATTTTGACCTTGTTCTTACTGACATAAAGCTCCCCCAGAAAAGTGGCATGGAAATTTTAAAGTACATCAGGGATGAAAAGCCTGATATTCCAGTTATTATGATAACAGCCTACGGGACTATCAAGCAAGCAGTCGAGGCGCTTAAAAAGGGAGCTTTGGATTATGTAGTAAAACCTTTCGATATTGAAGAGCTGAAAATCATCGTCGCACAAGGCCTGGAAAAGAGAAGGCTCAAAGAGGAAAATATCCTTCTGAAGAGGGAACTCGAGGAGAGATACAGTTTTGAAAATATGATTGGGAAGAGCAAGATAATGAGGGAAATGTACAGCTTGATTGAAAAGATAGCAGGAACAGATTCCACTGTGCTTATTACAGGGGAAAGCGGGACAGGGAAGGAGATGGCTGCCCGGGCAATTCATTGTCTGAGCCGCCGCCGTGAGAGGCCCATTGTTTCCATAAACTGCGGAGCTTTGCCGGAGAACCTGCTCGAGAGCGAACTCTTCGGTCATGTCAAAGGTTCTTTTACTGGAGCTATTGCGAATAAGAAAGGAATGTTTGAAGCTGCCGAGAGAGGCACATTATTTTTAGACGAAATTGGAGAAACATCTCCCTGGACTCAGGTAAAACTGCTTCGAACTCTTCAGGAGAAGACAATAAGAAAAGTGGGGGGGACAGAGGAAATTCCGGTTGATATACGGATAATTGCCGCAAGCAACCAGGATTTGAAGCAGGGGATCGAAGAGGGAAAATTCCGGGAAGACCTATTTTACCGCCTGAATGTCATTTCTTTGGAGATGCCTCCATTGAGAAAACGGAAAGCGGATATCCCTCTTCTTGTTTCTCATTTCATCCAGAAGTACTGCAAGGAGATGGGAAGAAAGATGAAGAGAGTCGCTCCTGAGGTGATAGGCCTGTTTGAATCTTATACCTGGCCAGGAAATGTAAGAGAGCTGGGAAACGTGATTGAAAGGATTATTGCTATAGAGGAGAGAGAGACTATAGTCAAAGAAAGTCTTCCTAAAGAACTCCTTACACCCAGTAGGGAGCTGGAAACAGGCTTTCTAATTCAGCCGGGCTTTATTCTCAATGAAGTTCTGGATGAGGTTTCCTGCAATTATGTCAAGCAGGCCCTCCAGGCTGCAGAGGGCGATCTCAAAGAATCTGCTTCTCTTCTCGGGGTGAATTACCGCTCTTTACGCTATCTCATTGAGAAATTTGGGTTAAGAATCTATAAAGAGGCGAATGAGAAACAGTCAAGAAGCAACTCAAAAAGTGCCCTGTAAAATGACAATAATTGTTAATGGGATGGCAAAAAACGTCAAATTTTCTGAGAAAAATATTTTTAAAAATTATATTTTATTTATTTTCAATAACTTATAATTTTGTATGATTGGCACGATAATTGCATCTATTATAATTCCCCGTAAACATCCTGGTGTAAAAGAAAATTCACCAGAGAAAATAAAGGAGGTTTTAAATGTTAAAAAAAATGAGAGGTTTTACGTTAATTGAACTGCTCATTGTTGTTGCTATTATTGGTATTCTTGCCGCACTGCTCATCCCGAACGCCATTACCGCCATGCAGAAAGCCAGACAGAAAGCCACCATGAAGGATGTCATGACTATTTCCACTGGCCTTACCGATTATGTCACTGACAATGGCGTAGCTCCTGCCTGGACTGGTCAGTGTAGTGCTCCTACAGACTCAATAATTACTGCCCTTTCTCCTTTCTATGTTAGAGTTTGCCCTTGGTCTGATCAATGGGGATTTGGTTTTGTAATTCACACTCAAGGGGATACTGGTAGTGCATTTGGAGTAGCTTATTTAGACGGTAGTCCCTTTGGTAACGATGAATTTGTTGTTGCTTCCTATGGTCGGGATAATGGTGAAGGTCCCTTATTTACGTATGTTCCTGCTGATACTACTGCTGGATTTTATGTAGTCTCAACAATGGCTCATTTCGACGAGGATTTAGTTGCATGGAATGGCTCCTGGATTGTTGGTCCTAAGACACGTGGCACCGTATAAAAGGTAGATAATTTTAGTTAACTCTCAACAAGTCTTAAAAGACAAAAAAGGGCGATGGATAAAGAGATCCATCGCCCTTTTTCTTTTTCCGCTCCAAATTTTCTTACGTCTCCCGTTTTTCGTTTTACGTCTTCTGTCTCTTGCCTTAAACCTTCAACATTAAACCTTATTACGGCATATGAGTGCACTGCCAACTGCCTAATGTTATTTCTCCTTGTCCTCCCCTCTCCCTGTCATTCTTCTTCCCCCTGTCTCCCCCAGTCATTGCGAGCTCCCTCCGGGAGCGCGGCAATCCCATTCAAAGGCGCTACACATTGGGATTGCTCAGACTTGTTCCGAGCGAAGCGAAGGAATCTCCTGCGTTCGCAATGACGGGCGGGTGGTAAATGGTTAATAGCTTTCTTGCCTTAAACCTTCAACATTAAACCTTAAACTATTTGCCTCTATTCCATATCTCTCTTTTTCTACTTACGGCTCACGGCTTACGACTTACGTCTTACGAGTGCGCTGCCTACTGTTATTTCTCCTTGTCCCCCCCTCTCCTTGTCTCCACGTCATTCCTTTTGAATAGTGAATGGTAAATGGTTAATGGTGAATGGGTTTTCGTCTTACGGCTCACGGCTTACGTCTTACGAATATTGCCTTAAACTTTAAACCTTAAAACATTTTAGGTTTTCCTTCTTCCCAATAAAAGTGTTATAATCTTAAAATCCAGCCATGAGGACTTTTTTTCTTTTATTTTTCTATGTTGTACTAATACTTCTTCTTATCCCTCTTCTCCTTTTCTGCTGTGTGCTAAAATCTGCCCGGCCCATTATCTTCATGGGTAAATGGGCGATGCGAGTCAGCCAAAAAATATTGGGCATACGGGTTGAGGTTACTGGCGCTGAGAAAATAGCCAAAGAAAAACCGTATGTTTTTATGTCCAACCATTTGAGTTTTATTGATGGGCCTCTGATTTTTTTAATCATTCCCCAGCCCATAAGAGTCATCCTGAAAAAAGAGGTGTTCAGGATCCCCTTTGTTGGACTGGGAATGAAGCTTGTGGGATTTATTCCTGTGGACCGAAAAAGCATAAGAGGGGGAAAACAAAGCATGGATCGTGCGGCACACCTAATAAAAGAGAAAGGATTTTCTTTCCTGATATTTCCTGAGGGGACAAGGAGCCTGGATGGAAGGCTTCAGCCATTCAAGCGGGGAGGCTTCTTTATTGCCATAGACAGCCAGGTTCCTATCGTTCCTATAACAATAAAAGGAACCTATGAACTCATGCCAAAAGGAAGCTTTTTTGCAAAGAAGGGAACAGTTGAGGTTGTTTTTCATCCACCTGTTCCTGTTCAGGGATTTGATCGGAATTCTCTTCCTGGTCTTTTAGATAGAGTTCGAAGCAGCATTCAGTCAGGATTAATTAGTAAGGAGTAAGGAGTGAAGAGTTAGGAGTAAACAGCGAACCAATAAATATTTTCACTCCTAACTCCTAATTAAAATTTTAAAGGGGAGGCACGATGGATTATCAAAGAATAGTTACAGAGTTGATTCAAGTTATGAAGGAATTTTTTAAAACAAAGAGCAGTCTTTTTGAGCGAGTTATAAGCCAGGCTTGTGAAAGTTTAAATGCTGGAAATAAGATTCTTGTGTTTGGGAACGGAGGAAGTGCAGCCCAGGCTCAGCATTTTGCTGCAGAGCTTGTGAATAAGTTTTTAAAATTGAGGCCTCCTCTTCCTGCCATTTCTTTAACTACAGATACTTCTGCCCTCACCTCTATCGCCAATGACACATCTTTTGATTATGTCTTCAGCCGCCAGATAGAGGCACTTGGGAACAAAGGAGATATTGCTCTGGGCCTTTCTACAAGCGGGAACTCACCCAACGTGATTAAAGCCATGAAAACAGCTTCTGAGAGAGGATTATTCACCTGTGCTCTGACTGGGAACGAAGGAGGAAAACTTGCTTCTTTTCCTGATATTCTCCTTGATGTGCCATCCGAAAATACACCGCGGATTCAGGAAGTGCATCTTTTCCTGCTTCACCTTTTAGCACAAGAGATTGAGGATAGAGTTCAGTTAATCTGTTAGTCGGTTAGACAGTTAGACTGTTAGTCAGTTAATCAGTTAGACAGTTAGTCTGTTAGTCTGTAAAGTTCGATTTATTATTGGCTTAAGGTTTGACTCTGCTTTTAAAGTAGTCAATGGTTTTCAACAGTCCTTTTTCAAGCTCAGTTTCAGGCATCCAACCGATTTTTTCTTTGGCAAGAGAGATGTCAGGGCGGCGCCGTACCGGATCATCCAGGGGTAAGGGCTTATGAATGATTTTAGACGAGCTTTTTGTGAGCCCTATTATTTTTTTTGCTAAATCGAGGATGGTACATTCTGCTGGGTTTCCCAGGTTCATAGGTCCAATGAAATCATTTGATTCCATCATTGCTATAAGCCCTTGAATGAGATCTGAAACATAACAGAAGGAGCGAGTCTGATTTCCATCTCCGTAAATGGTAAGAGGTTCATTTCTTAATGCCTGAACAATGAAGTTGCTTACAACCCTTCCGTCATTTATAGCCATTCGGGGGCCGTAGGTGTTGAAAATACGGACTATTCTTACGTCTACTTTATTCTGGCGATGATAATCCATCATCAATGTTTCTGCCACTCTTTTTCCCTCGTCATAGCAACTCCTGAGGCCAATGGGATTGACATTGCCCCAGTAGCTCTCCAATTGCGGATGAATCTTTGCGTCTCCGTAGATTTCTGAGGAGGATGCGAGCAGTATGCGTGCCTTTGTCCTTTTGGCAAGGCCAAGCATGTTGATGGTCCCCATGACTGACGTCTTTACTGTTTTTATTGCATTGTACTGGTAGTGAATAGGAGAAGCTGGACAGGCAAGATGGAAAATTTTATCTACCTCTACGAAAAGCGGATGGATAATGTCATGGCGGATTAATTCAAAGTAGGGCTGGGAAAAGAGGCGGCGGATGTTATCTTTACTTCCAGAAAAGAAATTATCTACACAGATAACATCTGCTTCTTTCTCAAGAAGGAATTCACAAAGATGGCTTCCTAGAAAGCCGGCCCCTCCTGTTATCAAGATTCGGTTCATCTCATTTTCTCCTTTTTGACTTGAATATTGCGGACCAATGTACTAACCGATTAACCGACTAACCGATTAACAGACTAACCGATTAACAGACTAACCGACTAACCGATTAACTGACTAACCGATTAACCGATTAACAGACTAACCGACTAACCGATTAACCGATTAACTGATCAACCGTAAGCCATGAAAAGAAGGCTCTTTTTTTTAAGAACATCTTTTTGAACCTGGATGAGCGTTTCTATTCCTGTATCAGCAAGAGCTAGGAGAGCATTAAATTCTTTCTTTGAAAATGGATTTTTTTCAGCAGTTGCCTGTATTTCCACTATTTTACCTGTATCTGTTTCTACAACATTCATATCGATTTCTGCGCTTGAGTCCTCTCTGTAATCAAGGTCAAGAAGCAGGTTTCCTTTGACAATGCCCACGCTGATCGCGCTCACAAGATGTTTCAAGGGCATCTGGTCGATGATTCCCTCATCCATCATCTTTTTCAAAGCAAGGGCCAAAGCAATGCAGCCAGCTGTAATAGAAGCAGACCTTGTTCCTCCATCAGCCTGAAGAACATCACAGTCAAGGATAATCGTTCTCTCGCCCAGAATACTAAGATCTGTTACAGCACGAAGTGACCTCCCTATGAGTCGCTGAATCTCTTGGGTGCGGCCGGAAACCCGAGCTTGATTTCTTTCTCGAATGGTTCTTTTTTCAGTTGAGCGTGGAAGCATGGAATATTCGGCTGTTATCCAGCCTGTATTGCTTCCTTTTAGAAATATCGGGATTTTCTCTTCAATAGTTGCAGTTGCAATGACCTTGGTTTTACCCATTTCTATAAGAGCAGAGCCATCGGAGAAGTCCATTTGGTCTAGTGTGATTGTTATTGGCCTTAATGTTTCAGAAGATCGGTTGTTTGTCCTCATTTTCCCTCTTCCTTAAGAATTCTGACTTCTCCTTGACACAGCTCTTTGAACTTTGCTGCATCTTCTACAGTTCCAATCACACCGGCGCCGTAATGCATGGGAATGGATATGTTAGCATCTAGGGTGTTAGAAACTCTGGCTGCTTCCTCGGCATTCATGGTATATTGGCCACCCACAGGTAAAAGAGCGATGTTTATGTTGCCAAAATCTTCCATTTCAGGGATGTAATCTGTGTCGCCTGCATGATATATACGTACTTCCTCAACAGTGATGATATAGCCTAACCACTTGTTTCTTTGAGGATGAAAGTGTTTGGAGGGGTTATAGGCCGGGACAGCTTTGATTTTTAAACCTTGAATATCCAGCTCCTGGCCAGGATAGACGGCTCTTATGTCTCCTGAAAGCTGTGAAACACAGTCAGATGAACAGATGATACTTGTTCCGTCTTTCTTGAGCTTATCGATGTCATGAGGAGATAGATGGTCAAAATGAGAGTGGGTTACAAGGATTAGATCAGCCTTTGGTACGGATTCGGGAATGTTCCAAGGGTCGATATAGATTATTTTGTCCGTTTCAATGGCAAAGGAGGCATGTCCATACCATTTTAAGCTTTTGAATAGCTTTTCAATTTTTTCGATGTTTTCTTTGTGCATTTTTTCCTCCCCTTAAGGTCTTGTTTTCCACCTGTTATGAAACCAGAACCAATAAATGGGATTTTTCCGTATCTGGCATTCTATAATCTTAGTGCATAATTGTGTGATTTTCAATACATCCTGGTTGTAATCACCTTTTAAGACTATTTCCAGCGGCTTGAGGATCTTAATATTGTATGTGCGGGATGAGGAAGGATAACAGAAGACAGGAAGAAGGGGGGCTTTGGTTCTTAGGAAAAATGTAGCCAGGCTTGGTGTAGTGGCAGCTTGCTTGCCAAAAAAATCAACAAAGACAGCCTCGCTTCTGAGAACATTCTGGTCAATGAGTATCGCAACCATCTCCTTTGCTTGCAGCGTTCGTAGAATCTGTTTTGTAGCCTGGTGTTTATAAATGACTCTTGCTCCAAAGTTTGTTCTGATCTGGATGAGCTCTTTCTCCAGAAACTTGTTATCTAAGGCTCGGGCGATGACGCTCAATTTTCCTTTTTTAGATACAAAAAAGGAGGCTATTTCCCAATTCCCGTAATGAGCAGAGAAAAGCAATGCGCCCTTTCCTTCCTGAAGGGCATTTTGCAGATTTTCTTCTCCTTCCACAGTTATAAGTTGTTCCAGTTTCCTCTGGCTGAAATCACTAAGCTTTAGAAGGTCTAAAAAGACTTCCCCGAAATATTTAAATGAATTTTTGGCGATCCCCTTCAGCTCAGAAGTTGAAAACTCTGAGCCAAGGGCTGCTTCCAAATTTGATAGAGCTGTATAACGATGCTTTTTATCAAGAAAGTAGAAAAAATAGCCCACTGTCCGGCCTATGAATAGGCACAACTTCCGTGAAACAACAGAAAGAAGGAGGCTGACTGCTTTAAATGCTAAAAATTCTAATGAGTCTTTAATTTTTGCCATACGTGACTACCCTGAATTATTCATAAAAAATATCGATTTTTGTAAGTTCTCAATAATTGGGGGTAGATTATATTTGTGACTAATCACTGGATTCCTGCTCCCCGCTTTCGCGGGGACAAGTTTACACCTGCGAAGGCAGGTGCAGGAATGACAGACACTTACACTCAATCGTCATTCCCGCGGAGGCGGGAATCCATAGCTACTACCCACACTTATTGAGAAGTTACATTTATCCTTATATTTTAAGGAAAGTAAGTATCTTTTTGTAAAATATTTCCTCTACTTCTAGGTCTATCTTCTGGTAATAAACCGGGATTTTTAGAAAATCTTGAGAATCATATATTTTTACAGCATCTTTCTCGGTGGTGATCAAAGCCTCTGCATGGAGTTTTTTTGATTTTTCTGCGATTTTTTTCAAAGAGGGAGGAGAGTAAGGATGATGGTCTGAAAATTTTAGAAAGAAATGGGGCTTTATTCCTTCAGCTTCAAGGAGCAGAAAGAATCTTTCAGGACGGGCAATGCCGCAGAACACAAGGATTCTTTTCCCTTTAAGATATTCAGCTGGGACTCTTGTCTTATCTTTTAATCTATAGAAACCCTTGCTAATGACTGAGTACTCTAAGACGGACGCTTGATGAAACCGTTCTCTTATTTTTTCCTTACTCTTAGTATCAAGCTTTTTCTTAACAAAGATAATATGTGCTCTTTTAAGGGAAGAGACAGGTTCCCGCAATGCGATTTTTTCTGATGGATCGTAGAGGACAATGTCTAAATCTCTGTGAAGGCGTATGTGCTGAAAGCCATCGTCCAGGAAACCTGCATCAAAGCCTAGATGTTTTGCCTTCTCGCAGGAAGAGGAGCGGTTTTTTCCGATAAAAATTCCAGCTTGAGGAATTCTCTGAGCGACCATGAATGGTTCATCTCCAGACTCTTCCCAGCTTCCGTAAATGTTTTCACCGTCTGATAGTATTCCTCCACTCTTTTCCCATTTTCCCTTATAACCCCTGGTAATCAATGCAGGTTTGAGTCCGTGCTTTAATAGGAAAGAGAGAAGATTCATAGCCAGGGGGGTTTTTTCAGAGCCGCCAAATGAAATATTTCCGATGCTGATAACAGGGAATGGGGCTTTATAAGGCGTGAATATTCTCATGTTGTAAAAGAATTTTTTTATCTGGCATCCTGATCTTATAATGAGAGAAATAGGGAATAAAAGACATCTCATCTCTTGAGAACTATACACTATTCAAATTTCTGTTTCAACCCACATCTTAGCAACTAGTGTCGTGTCATGCGTGAAGTATCGTATCAGGCACTCGTCATTCCCACGAAGGTGGGAATCCAGTATTTCTGGCTACTTCAGGCTTCTGGATTCCCGCTTCCGCGGGAATGACGGTCATCTTTGCGACATCACATAGATGACAGGACACTAGTAACTGGTTACTAGTGAATCAAATAATCTGTTCCACTTTACTTGCAAGACTGGTTTATGTATATAATATTTTTATCTATTTTTAAATTTTAGGAGGATCTGCTTTGAAAAAAGGAATAGTTTTATCTCGGTTTTTACTGGTTTTAGGTTTGGGATTAGTTATTTGCCTTTTCATCGGTGCAAAAAAAGTGAAGAAAGAGAACGGAGTTGTTTTTGGTGAATCCATCCTCGACGGGCTTGAATGGAGAAACATCGGCCCTGCTAACATGGGTGGACGTATCGATGATTTTGCTGTTGTTGAAAATAATCCTGACATTATTTATGTCGGGACGGCATCAGGTGGCGTGTGGAAGACCATAAACAATGGCGTGACCTGGGAGCCAATTTTTGACGAGCAGGCAACAAGCACTATTGGTGATGTTACCGTAGCCCCGTCAAATCCAGATGTCGTTTGGGTTGGCACAGGAGAGCCCAACAACCGGCAAAGTTCTTCCTGGGGAAATGGCGTTTATAAATCGCGAGACGAAGGAAAGACATGGAAAAATATGGGACTTCGCGATACACATCATATCGGACGCATTGCTATTCATCCAACGAACCCGGATATCGTCTATGTTGCAGCTTTAGGCCATCTCTGGGGCCCAAACAAAGAGAGAGGGTTGTTTAAGACGACTGACGGTGGAAAGACATGGATAAACACCAAGTTCATCGATGAAAACACAGGGTTCGTAGATGTGGCCATAGACTTTGAGAATCCTGATATTCTGTATGCGGCAGCCTACCAGAGGCGACGCCGAGGCTGGGGATTTAGTGGAGGCGGTCCTGGTAGCGGCCTGTACAAGACAATAGACGGAGGAGAAACCTGGGTCCGTTTGACCAATGGGCTCCCTTCGGATATCATTGGACGCATAGGGGTTTATATTTATCGCAGCAACTCTAGTATCGTATATGCAACCATAGAACACAAACAGGGAGGAGTCTTTCGCTCAGAAGATAAGGGCTTCACTTGGAAAAAGATGTCAAGCACTAACCCTCGACCCATGTACTACAGCAAGATACGTATCGACCCTAATAATGATCAGAGAATATGGGTTCTCGGGGCTCGAATGTATGTCTCAGAAGACGGAGGAAAGACCTTTCGCACAGATTATGTTACTCGCATCCACGGCGACCATCATGCGATGTGGATTAATCCGGCAGATTCCAATCACATGATTGTTGGTTCAGATGGAGGCGTTTATTTTTCTTATGATAGGGGCAAAACCTGGGATTTTGTCAACACTTTTCCCATTGCACAGTTTTATGAGATAGGGTTTGATATGCGCAAGCCTTATTATATCTATGGAGGCCTGCAGGATAACGGAAGCTGGAGAGGACCGAGTGCAACTTATTACAGGCAGGGGATCACCAATGATGAATGGATCAAGATTGGCGGAGGAGATGGATTTTACACACAGGTCGATCCTACAGACCACAATACAATCTATGCTGAATCTCAGACCGGTTATCTCTTCCGCTTTGATCTAAGGACAGGAGAGAGTAAGTCCATAGCCCCTCAGCCAGAGGATCCAAAAGAAGTTTACAGGTTTAACTGGAATTGTCCCATTCTTATATCGCCTCACGATCCCAAAAACATTTATTATGGCGGAAATAAGCTCTTTATATCTAAAGATAGAGGAAACACCTGGGATGAAACCATCGACTTAACTACACAGCAGGACAGAGAGAAACTTCCTCTCATGGGTGTTCTTCCTGATAAAAACACTCTCTCACGACACGACGGCATTGCATACTATGGCGATATCACAACTGTTTCCGAATCTCCTCTTAAGGAAGGTCTTCTCTATGCCGGGACAGATGACGGCAATATCCAGGTTTCACGGGACGGGGGGAAAACTTGGAAAAATGTAATTACAAAGGTTCCCGGGGTACCCAAATACACATATGTGACACGCATTGTCGCGTCTTGTTTTGATGAAGGAACCGCCTATGCCACACTTGATGGCCACAGAAACAATGATTTTAAACCTTATGTCTTCGTGACAACCGATTATGGTGAGAGCTGGAAGAATATCTCGGGCAACCTTCCTGCAGGAGGTACAGTCAATGTCATAAGAGAGCATTTCCGGAATCCCACTCTTCTGTTTGTCGGGACAGAAAGGGGAGCTTACTTCTCTATTGATAAAGGGAAAAAGTGGATAAAATTTAAGAGCAACTTCCCGACCGTTCCTGTTGATGACATCGCCATTCACCCACGAGAAAACGATCTGATTTTTGGTACTCACGGCCGCGGCATTTGGATCTTGGATGACATCACACCTTTAGAGCAGATCACCCAAGAAGTACTTACCCCATCCAGTTATCTTTTTGATGTTCGTCCTGCCACAATGATAAGTCTTTTTTCTCATAAGGGAAATCTCGGCCACAAAGTCTTTGTTGCCCCTAACCCGCCTTCTGGAGCTATTATAAGCTATTACCTGAAAGAAGAAGCCAAAAAAGACATAAAAATCGTTGTTCTTAACACAAATGGACAAAAAGTAAGAGAACTCAAGGGACCAAAAAAGGCGGGGATCAACCGTATTGTATGGAATCTGAGGTATGGGGCTCCTGAAATGCCTGAAACAGGACGGAGGAGAAGAGCTGTTGGGCCTTATGTGCTTCCCGGGGAGTATCAGGTGATTTTAAAGAATGAAGATCAGGAGATGGCAAAAACAGTTCAGGTTGAGGGAGATCCCAGGATCGATATTACTTTTGAGGAAAGAAAGGCTCAGCATGATGCCCTCATCACAATATCTAAACTGTACCCTGCTATTTCTGACAGCAGCCGAGCTTTAAACAATCTGAAAAAAGAAATGAATAAGGTAAAGACAATCCTTAAAAAGGTTCCTGATGTTCCTGAAGCAATATCTGAACATATGAATGCCATATCTAAAGAGCTCAGTGACATTCAGATCAAATTGATAGGCGATCCTAAATTAGGCTATAGGGGAATGCGTTTTTCTGTTAGGGGAATCCTATTTATGCTTGGAGGTTCTATCGGAGGATACACTGGTGCTCCTTCTGCTCGTCAGGTTCAACAGATCAAAGAGAAATCTGGTGAACTTAAAGTCCTTATCGAGAAGATAAACAAAATAATAGAAAATGATATTCCAAAACTGAACAAGCTTTTGAATGAAAACAATATTCCCCACCTGTTCCCAGGGGAGAAAATTAAACTTAGTATAAAAAACTGAATTCATCAATTTCGTCTATTCCGTCTGTTCGGTCTGTTCCGCATATTCCGACAGATAAATAGACTGGAAGATCTTTACATATATATTTTTATTTTTTATAATACTTTTGGATTCTTTGAAATAAGGAGGATTAAGATGTGGAGAAAAATTTCAATCGTTTTTCTCATTCTAATGATGTCGGTTGTGTCCTTTAATTGCAAGAAAAAAGCACAAATCAAGGGAATTGCCCTCGATATTACATTTTCTGAAGATAAGCTTACAGATAATCTGATTACAGATATGCAATACAAATGGAAAATTGATAAAGAATTTGAAAAATCGAGTCTAGATTATAATGTTTATGTTCATTTTTGGCATAAAAACAACTTGCTTTTGCAGGATGATCACATTCCCGAGGTTCCTGTTTCTAAATGGGAGCCGGGAAAGGAATATGTGTATTCAAGGAGAATTTTAATTCCTAGTTTCATCGATGAATTTGACCCTGATTTTAAGGGTGAAGAGACTTTGAAATTATCCATCGGATTCTTTTCGCCTTATGATCGGGGTGAAAAATCAAAGCAGGACATCTTTACTAAGAGACTTAAGGTTTTCCCTCCTCCCCTTGATACGCCTGAAATAATATATATGGAGGGATGGTTCAATTTAGAAATTAACCCGGATGCTTTTCTTAAACAGTGGAGATGGACATCCAAGGAAGCCAGATGCATTATTGACAATCCACACCGGGATGCCCTGCTTGTCATAAATGGGGGATTGAACTTGGAGGCTCTCTCTGAACAAAAGATTTCCTTCAAAATCAATGATCTAACGCTAGATGAATTTATCCCTGGAGAGAGTTATTTTCAGAAGTCATACAATATTAAGAAAGAGATGCTTGGTGAAGGAGATGAGTTTTACTTGACAATCGCTACTGACAAAACTTTTGTTCCTGCAAAAGTCATGGCCAATTCTACTGACGAAAGAGAGCTAGGCATTCAGATTTCTTTTGTTTATTTTAGATAACACCGTTTATCGTAACTTCTCAATAAGTGTGGGTAGTAGCTATGGATTCCCGCCTCCGCGGGAATGACGATTGAGTGTAAGTGTCTGTCATTCCTGCACCTGCCTTCGCAGGTGTAAACTTGTCCCCGCGAAAGCGGGGAGCAGGAATCCAGTGATTAGTCACAAATATAATCTACCCCCAATTATTGAGAACTTACGAAAGTTTAAGGTAATTCAATTCTTGCCTTCAACCTTAAACATAAAACCTTAAACGATTATTAGTTTTGTTTTTTATCGGCTTACGGCTTACGTCTTACGAATTACGGCTTACGATTCAGGAGAGTTTATTTCTTCTTCTGGGTCCTGGAATTATCTAGTTCTTGCTTGGATTTTTCTGCATCCTGCTGAGCTTTCTGCAATCTAAGATACGTTTCGCTAATCTGTCTTTGAATGCTTGATCTGTCAGTCATGTCATCCAGGCTGTAGAATTCCTGCCACAGGGCATTCATCTTTAAACTTAGCAAACCAACTAATTCATTTGCTTTTTCCCATTTGTCTTGGCGCATTTTAGAGCTTCTAGAATCTTCTCTGTCTACATTTTTAGCTACAGAAGATTGTGCTTTATATGGCAGGGGACGCACCGAAATTTTTTTCTCTTTTGTACTTACTTGTGTAGCATATGAAGACCTGGTTACGGAAATAGCCGGCTCTTTTTTAAGCCTTTTCAAATGAGCGTTGGTAATGACTACTGCCGTTTTTCCTTTTAGTTTTTCCCTTCTTTCTTTTTCTTTTTTAGCCAACTCGACTAAACTTTGGGAGGAGAGAAGCGATACACATATCAAGGGAAGAAAGGCTGTTACGATGATTCTTTTGATACTCATTTTCCTGATTTATATGATATATGATGATAGCTTCCCTGTCAATCATTTCAGTCTATTCCGTCTGTTCAGTCTTTCCGTCTGTCTGGTTTATCTAAGTAAGCAAGACAAACTAAAGGGCAAGACAACCTTCGTGGCAAGACAAAGAGGCAAGACAGATTTTGTTTAAAGTTTCACTCTTGCCTTAAACATTAAACATTCAACCTTAAACTCGTTGAGGCTTACGATTTACGTCTTACGAATATTGCTTTAAACCTTAAACTTTAAACCTTAAACCTGTTCCGGCTCACGTCTTACGAATATTATTTTGAGCTAGTGGCGGTTCGCACGGAAATTTTACGGCCGTCTGAAGATATTTCTACTGCCCCATGGAGATCCGTGCGGTAAACTTTCGCACCAATTTCTTTGTATCTGTGTAAAACCTCTTGATCTGGAAGTCCGTATGTATTTCCTTCACCCACACAGATGACTACAATTTGGGGAGATACTGCTTTTAAAAAGGTTTCCGAACTTGAAGAAATGCTTCCATGGTGGGGTGATTTTAAGACTTGGCTTTTGATTTCTCTGGCTGTTTCTATAATCTCCTCTTCAATATCAGTGCCGATGTCTCCGGTCAGAAGAAACGAAGTTTGGCCATAGGATAGTCTTAAGACAAGAGATTGATCGTTGTGGACGAAAAAGACGTAAGGCTCTTTTTGTTCAGGGTTAAGAACATCGATTCGTACATCCCTTAGATTGAAAGAATGATTTCTGTACAGTCTTTTACAGGAAACTGTTTGAGGAAGCAGACTTCTAAATTCTGCGTAAGATTCATTTTCCGATGGGCTAAAGGCTTCCCAGTATTCTGCAACCTTGAAATTTGTTGCGACAGACTTTAAGCCGTTAAGGTGGTCCGGATGTGCATGGGTTAAAACCAGAAAATCGATTTTTTTGATACCTTTCTTCCAAAGAAAAGGAGAGACAACGCGTTCGCCGATATCAAACGTCTCCTCACGAACTCCACCCCCATCAACAAGCATTTTTTTGTTGCCTGGAAATTCGATAAGTATGGAATCTCCCTGGCCCACATCGATGAAGGTGAGTTTGAGGACGTTGGACTTAGAGGAAAATGGATAAGTAATTAAAACAGCAAAAAAGCCAAGATAACAGATGAAAAAAATTAATTTTTGTCTTTTTATTTTGGATGGAATGAGGAGTAGAAAGAGAAAAAGGAAATATCCGATTATAATAAGCCAATGTGGTGTTGGGATTCTGTAGGAAAAAAGTGAGAAATGGTCAAAGAGATGAGAGATACTTATCAGGAGATTGATGAAAAGATTAATTGCTTTAGCGGTAATCTGAGCTAAAAAAGGGCTTACAAAGCAGAGAGGAAGAAAGATGTACCCGCATGCCATGATCAATCCTACTAGTGGCAAGGCGCCGCAATTGAGGACGAGCGAGGAGAAGGTTATCCTGTTGAATGCATTGGCAATGAAAGGTAAAACACCCATTTGTGCGGTAAGAGAAAGCACAAATATTTCACTGATTCTCAAGGGGAGCCGTGGAAAGAATTTGATGATTTTAGGAAAGAAGAGAATGATTGAGAAGGTTGCTGCGAATGTAAGTTGAAATCCCAGGCTAAAAAGGCTAAAAGGGTTGATTAGCAGAAGGAAGAAGGCGCTGATGGAGAGAGTGTTGATGAGGTTAACATTCCGCCACATGAGCTTTCCAAGAAGAAAGGCCAGAGTCATAATCGTGGCTCTTAATACAGAGGGTCTTCCTTCTACAAGAAAAGCGTAAAAAACAAGAAATAGGATTAACAGAAGATAGGAGAGACGAGTCGGAATTCTCAAGACTTTGAAAAAAGAGAAAAACAGGAAGGAGATGATTGCAATATGGGCTCCTGAGATGGCAAAGAGATGATAAAGCCCGGATTTTTGGAGAGAACGAGTAGTAGATTCGTCAATTCGTCCTCTCTCACCTAAGAGGAGAGCTTCAAGAACAGCTCCTTGAGGGGAAATTGAATTTTTTTCAGGGCCTGAGAAATAGATTTCAATTTTTTGTTGAAGTTTTTGGCGAAAAATCGAAATCAGACGGAGAGGAGAAAAGTTTTTTTCAGAATTGAGTTTTTCAACAAGAAGAGGGCTTTTAGCAAATGCCCTGTTGTGGATGTTTAGGCTTTTTAGATATATATTCATTGAGGGTTTATTGAAGTTTCTGAATCCTTTGAAAGATGTTATCTTAGCGGACACTTTGACTCTGTCATGCACATAGAGGTCGAACAGTGGAGAGGATTCAGAGGTGTGGAGGACTGAAACTCTCAGGTTTCCGCTTATTTTTTCTTCTTTATTCAGGTAAGAGATTTTTTCAACTTTTATAAAAAGGAAGTCTCTGTTTTGGCTTTTAGAAGGAGATTTGTACAATGTCCCGTAAAAATCTGCATAGGAACTGGCTCGAAATTTGTGCAGTGTATTCTCTTCATATTTTTTTTCCCGGTGTGTGTAGAAGCTTGACCCCAACAAGAAGGTAGTGAGGAGGATAAAAATTAGAGACAGCTTGATTTTTCTAAAGAAAAAGAAAGAAATCCAGGCACAAAAAAGGCTTGCTATAGAGGCAGGGACAAGAGACTGTAGAGAGGGGGAAAGAAGATAAGAAAATAAAATCCCTGCTGTTAGAGTCAAGGCTAGAAAGAGAAAGGGAAAATGCATGGCAAAAAATATTAATGAGAGTGATCTTCAAGATGGCTCTGATGCTCAAGACAATCCAGAAGAAGGTGACACATGATTTTAATGCCAAGAGGAATACTTCTTTCGTCAGGATTAAAATAGGGATTATGAAGGGGAGCCATGGTTTTATTCTCAGGATTTTTTACTCCTAATAAAAAATAGAAGCCTGGGATCTGCTGGCAGTAATAGGAGAAATCTTCTGCGACCATTTGAGGTTTGAGCGTATTGACATTTGTTTCACCAAACACTGCAGAAAGAGTTGGAAGCATAATCGTTGCCAATTCCGGGTGGTTATACACAGACGGAGGGCCTTTTTTGTAATTGAAAATATAATCAGCCCCAAAGGGATGGGTAACACCTCTTACAACATCTTCAATTAATCGGGGGATTTTTTCTCTGCTAGAAGCACTTAGAGTTCTCACTGTGCCTTCTAGTAGTACTTTTTCTGCGATGATGTTGGATTTTGTTCCGCCTTCGATTTTTCCGATGGAGATAACAGCTGGGTCAGATGGCTCGATTGTACGGCTGATGATAGATTGAAGGCTAACAACAACTTGAGAAGCCAGGACAATGGCATCTATTCCTTCATTAGGTTTAGCTCCATGGGAACTTTTTCCTTTGATTATGATTTGAAACCGGTCTGAACTTGCCATTATGGACCCAGGAGAAAAAAAGACTTGACCCAGATCTTCCGGCCAGACGTGAAGCCCGAAAATGACTCCAACTGCAGGGTCCTCCAGTACACCTTCTTTTATCATCAAGAGCGCTCCTCCCTCTTGGCCTGGAGCAACTCCTTCTTCTGCAGGCTGAAAAATAAATTTGATATTTCCTTTTATTTTGTCTCTTAGGGCATTCATGACCATGGCCGTTCCTAGAACAATTGAAGTGTGGATGTCATGCCCGCAGGCATGCATCACCCCATTGTTTAAAGATTTATAGGGAACATTTGATAATTCCTGGATAGGAAGAGCATCCATATCCGCCCTGATTCCTATTGTAATTCCTTGTTGGCTGCCGTTGAGAAGAGCTACAACACCTGTTTTGGCCACACCTGTTTTGACCTCTAAGCCGAGTGACATAAGTTTTGATGCGACAAGCTTAGCTGTTTCGTATTCTTGATTGCTCAGTTCAGGATTCATATGAAGGAAACGTCTGGTTTCTATTATTTCAGGCTTATATTTTTCGATTTCTTTTTCTATCCGGATGGCTGTCTTTTTATCTATTGTTAATCCATTTGCGGAAAAAAATAGGGTCCCTAGGAAAAGAACCAATGCTTTAAGCTTGAAATTCTTTTGCATGAACTTATCTTAAAATTGCTAATTGTTAAAGTCAACCAATCTGTTAATCGGTTAGTCGGTTAATCTGTTAGTCTGTTATTTAAATTAAAATAATTAAATGACAAACTGACAAACTGACTAACCGACAAACCGATCGTTGTATGTGCCGTATTCTTCTTTAAGCACAGAAGAGATTTCTCCGAGAGTGACCATGTCTTTGACGGCATCTATTATTGGAGGGAGGAGGTTTTTTCCGGCTCTAACAGCTTTATGTATAGCCTGTAATCGGTACTTAACCCGGTTTTCTGATCTTTTTTCTTTGATGTATCGGAGGTTTTTAACCTGAGTTCTCTCTACCTTTTCCTGAGGGTAGTAAAGTTCGAAATGTATTTTTTCTTCTTTGTTAACATACTCATTAAGACCGACGATTATCTGCTCTTTTTTTTCGATTTGCCTTTGATAATTATAGGCGCTTTCTTGAATCTCTTTTTGAATAAAGCCTTTTTCAATAGCTTTGAGCATCCCCCCCATGTCTTCTATTTTTTGGAGATATTCTTTGACCTTTCCCTCAATCTGGTTAGTCAAGCTCTCGATGAAATAAGAGCCCCCTAAAGGGTCTACTGTATCAGCTACCCCGCTTTCAAAGGCGATGATCTGTTGAGTGCGAAGGGCGATTTGGACTGATTCTCTGCTGGGTAATGCCAGAGATTCATCCCTGGAATTAGTGTGAAGAGACTGTGTTCCTCCGAGTACTGCAGCCAATGCTTGTAGAGTGACCCTGACAACATTATTCTCAGGTCCTTGAGCCACAAGAGTCACTCCGCTCGTCTGAGTGTGGAATCTGAACTTCCAGGAGAGCGGATTTTTTGCATGAAATTTTTCCCTCATAGTTCTGGCCCATATCCTCCTTGCTGCACGAAATTTAGCGATTTCTTCAAACAAATTGTTGTGTGCAGCCAGAAAGAAAGACAGACGAGGAGCAAAAGTGTCTACATCGAGGCCTGTATCAGTGGCAGCGCGTATATACTCGATAGCGTTAGCAAAAGTGAAAGCCAGTTCCTGGACAGCTGTTGCGCCAGCTTCTCTAATATGATATCCGCTTATACTCATGGTGTTCCAGTGGGGTACATTTTTATGGCAAAAGGTAAGGATGTCGGTTATGATCTTAAGCGAGGCTTGTGGGGGATAGATATAGGTTCCACGAGCGACATATTCTTTGAGGATATCATTTTGAATAGTTCCTGATAGCCTTTCCCATGAGATGCTCTTTTTTTCTGCCAGAGCCAAATACATTGCGAGGATGATGACGGCTGTAGAATTGATTGTCATTGAGACACTGACTTTATCTAGAGGAATACGGTCAAAAAGAACCTCCATGTCCTTGATGGTATCGATTACCACTCCAACTTTGCCTACTTCTCCATGTGCTTGAGTATCATCTGAGTCAAGGCCTAATTGAGTGGGTAGATCGAAGGCGACACTCAGTCCCGTCTGTCCTTGCGAAAGGAGAAAGCAATATCTTTTATTGGATTCTTGTGCCGTCCCGAAGCCTGCGTATTGACGCATTGTCCACAGTTTCCCTCTGTACATGGTGGGATAGGGCCCTCTTGTAAAAGGATATTCCCCTGGATTGCCAAGGGATTGCGATGGGCTGAAATGTGAGAGATCATTTTCTGTGTAGATTTTCTTTATCTTAATTTGAGAATGGGTTAAGAGCTTTTTATTTGTAATCTTCATAAGACAACCAGGTTTAGTCTGCTAATACGATTTCGGTATTATTGTTTCTAATCATAAAATATACTTCGAAAAAGCCTGAGTTCCCGCATAGCTGCCCTTATCCTCCAATTCTTCTTCTATTTCTAAAAGCCTGTTGTACTTGGCGACTCTTTCACTCCTGCTTAAAGAACCTGTCTTTAACTGGCCGGCGTTGAGTGCGACACTTAAGTCTGCGATGAATGTATCTTCGGTCTCTCCTGAACGGTGGGATATGACGGTCGAGTATCCTTTTTCATGAGCATACTTTACTGTTTCAATTGTCTCGGTTAGCGTTCCAATTTGGTTCAACTTGATAAGGATAGAATTTCCTATCCCTTTTTTGATTCCCGTTTTTAACCTTTCCATGTTTGTAACAAATATATCATCGCCGACGAGCTGGATTCTATGGCCAAGCTCGTCTGTTAGAATCTTCCAGCCTTCCCAATCGTCTTCAGCCAAACCGTCTTCTATGGATATAATAGGATAGTTATCAAGCAGAGATTTGTAGAAATCTATCATCTGGTCAATCGTTTTTTTTGAGCCATCTGATTTTTTAAAGATGTATTTTTTGTCGACATAAAATTCCGAAGCAGCCACATCAAGGGCAAGGAAAATATCTTTACGGGGTTTATATCCAGCTTTATGGATGCTTTCAAGAATCAACTCAAGAGCTTCTTCATTGGATTTTAAGTTGGGAGCAAACCCCCCTTCATCTCCCACAGCAGTGCTGTATCCTTTTTTTCGGAGAATTTTTTTCAGGTGATGGAAAACTTCGGCAGCGGCTCTTATGGCTTCAGCAAAGTTGAGAGTTCCAGCAGGAACCACCATAAATTCCTGAATATCCACGTTATTATCGGCATGAGAACCTCCGTTGAGGATATTGATCTGAGGAGCAGGTAAGAGATAATTTTTTCTTTTTCCCAAGTATTCATAGAGGGGTAAATTTAAGGACTGGGCGGCAGCATGGGCTGTAGCCATGGAGACAGACAGAATCGCATTGGCGCCTAAATTCTTTTTTGAGGATGTTCCATCCAGTTGAATAAGCCGTTTGTCTATTTTTTCTTGGAATAGAGCATCTAATCCGACAATTTCGGGAGCTATGATATCTTTTACGTTGGAAACAGCCCTCAGAACACCTTTTCCAAGGTACCGGGCGGGGTCTCCATTTCTTAATTCCAGGGCTTCGTGAGTGCCCGTTGAAGCTCCAGAGGGAATGGATGCCTTTCCTATTGCTCCGGAAAGAAGAAAAACCCGTGTGCATATAGTCGGATTTCCCCTTGAATCAAGAATTTCTCTGGCTCTGATTTCTTTTATTATGGTTTTTGTCATTTAGAACTCCATAAAGGGGTTTATTTGCAAAAGGGTATCTTTTTATGAAAAAAGGTTTGTGAGCTATTCAGATAATAATTTTATTTTTTTGTCTCTTCCTCTTCAGGAAATTCAGGTGGTTTTTTTGTAAGTTCTTCCTTTTTTTTCTCGACAAAATCTTTTATGACATCAATTCCTTCGTGTGTTTTTTCCTTTACTATCTTGATTCCTTTTTCTGCTTCCCGGGCGATTTTTTCATAACTTTCTTTAGCCTTTTCTCCTGTTTTTATGGCACTATCCTGGATTTTCTTGCGGGTTTCTTCTCCGCTTGCAGGAGCAAAAAGAATACCAAGGATGAAGCCTGTGGCTGTCCCAAGGAGAAAAGATAAAGTGATTTCCACTACACTCGAGTTTTTATTTGCCATTTTTATCCTCCTTTCTTTTTTTTTAAATGCCGCCAGCCGAGACGTGCTAATGGAAACAAGAAAGGCCAGTATTTAGAGGAAGGTCTGATGATTTTTGTGGTGAGAAACCATGTTATTTCAGATACATTGACAGCGGTTTTTTTTGTGGCTTCGAGCACTTCGTCTAAGTCGTCGATTTTCGTACGAATTTTATGTGTGCTCTCATTAAGATTTATGACGAGAGTTCTTATTTCAACAAGAGTTTCTTTTCCCTCTTTGGCCGTCTTTTTGAGCTGAATAAAAAGATTGACAAGGAATGTAACCGCAACTACAGCAGCAACGGTTAACACAAGCAGTAAAAATTGGCTTAAAGTTAGCGACATGATACTTTATTGATAGAATAAAAACTAAGATTTGTCAATATATAAATCCAGTTAGTCGGTTAGTCGGTTAGTCTGTTACTCGGTTAGTCAGTTAATCAGTTAGTCGGTTAGTCAGTAAATCCCTCAGCTTTTCATTATTTTCTAAGTAAGGCATTAATTGTCCATACTTTTTCAGAATTTAAAAAGAAAATTGGTTATACAGATCAACAGACAAACAGACAAACAGATTAACCGACTAACAGATTAACAGGATTATTTCCAGAGTATTTTATGAATGTTTTGAAGGTTATATTCTTTTTCGATTTTTTCTAGAATTTGAGGTAATTTTTTTTCTTCTCTCGATTCAAGAGCTTGTTCCCATTCTTTAAAGAATGAGCTCGGAATAAACCGATGTTCTTTTTTCAACAATCGATTGATTCCTCTTAATGCATGCCAGTGAGCAATCATAACAAGCGCAAGCACGCCAAAAAATACGTTCGGTCCTGGGAGGAATGCTGCCAATCCGCTGATGGGAAGAATTAAAGTTTCTCCGATTAGAAGGAGGACATGTTTGGTTCTCTGTTTTTGGAGGAAGAAAAAGAATTTGATTTTTATTCTCTTTTCTTTAAGCAGCCCCGAATGAAAAATCTGCACTACTTCTTCTTCTAGTTTTATTACTTTCCCGAATGCCTGTTCCTGTGCGAGAATTCGTTGGGGCAAGAGCATGAGCTTCTTTTTTGCCGATTCCCAAATTTCTTTCCAGCGGGAAAACTCGACTTGGATTTGACTGGGAGGCCCGGAAGATAAATATCTGTATTTGTGACGGAAATCTTGAACAAAAAAAAAGTTCATAGCTCCGCTTCATTTTAGCATTTTACAAAATTAAAATCCAAATGCAAATCTAAGAACGGTTTAAGGTTTAATGTTGAAGGTTTAAGGCAATATTCGTAAGACGTAAGCTGAAAAATCTATTAACCATTTACCATTCACTATTTTCCATTCACCACCCGCCTGTCATTGCGAGCTTTCGGAGAAAGCGTGGCAATCTCATCTTGTAGCGCCTTTGAATGGGATTGCCGCGCTCCCTCCGGTCGCTCGCAATGACGGGGGGAAACCAACTCAGATAAACCAGACAAACCAGATAAACGGAATAGACCGACTGTTTATCTTCGCTGATTTAAGAGATAAATAAAGAAAGGAGCGCCTACGGCTGCAGTGATGATACCGATAGGAAGTTCTGTAGGAAAGAGCAGTGTTCGTGCCAGTAGGTCTGAATAGACAAGAAGAGTTCCTCCTGCTAGAGAGGAAAAGAAAAAAAGGCATCTATGGTCCGGTCCAATGAGAATGCGAATCCAATGAGGAACAATAAGTCCTACAAATCCGATGATTCCGCTGACCGAGACGGATGAAGCTGCAAGCAAAGTGGATATTACTAAGAAGATTTTCCTTACCCGATTCACAGCACAGCCCAGGGATTGGGCGGTATCGTCTCCCAGCGCTAAAAGATTCATATCTTTGGCGAGGAATTGGGCGACGATAAAACAAAGGATGAAATAGGGAAATACGGCGCTGATCTGCGTCCAGTCAGAAAGGGCAAAGCTTCCAAGGAGCCAGAAGACAGCCTGTTCATAGGATTCTGATTTTAGGAATATAAAAAAAGACGTAAGCGCAGATGCCAGGGCTCCGGCGGCAATTCCTGTTAAAAGCAGAGTTTCGATCTTGAAGATACCTTTTCTTTGGGAGAGGAGATAAATTAGGGAGACGATGGCAAATCCTGATGCGAAGGCAAAAATGCTCTGAAGAGGGAACCCGAGGATATAAATGTTCAGCCCCAAAAAAATTGCAAGAACCGCACCGAATGAAGCTCCTGATGATACACCGACAACAAACGGGCCAGCCATAGGATTTTGGAAATAACCCTGAAGGATGGCACCAGAAAGGGATAGACTTGCACCGACCAGAAAGGCTAAAAGAGCACGGGAAAGTCTCAGCTCAAAAATTATGGCATGGGTTTTATCGTTATTGAATAATAAATCCCAGAAATCTTTAATACTTGTCTCTACAGACCCTTCAAGAAGAGAAAGCAAAAGGCCTGAAACAAGAAGGATAAGCAGAATCAGGAGCAACTTGAGTCTTCTTTTTTGAGCTTTCATTTTTCTGTTTCAAAATATTGAGGGTGAAGGATGCGGGCCAGATGATCAAGGGCGTCGATGATCCGGGGCCCAGGCCTGGTGGCAAGGTTTGCATCCAGAAAATAAATGTTTTCTTTCTCAACAGCCCGAATACTTTCAAGATGAGCTTTTTTTTTTATCCATTCTTTGGTTTTAGAAAATTCCTCCTGCGAATTAGAGATGATAATGATGAATTCAGGGTCTTCGTGAATGAGCTGTTCTCTGTTGTATGGAAGCCATCGTCTTTGTATTTTTCCGGCAATATTCAACCCTTTGGCCTTTCTTACAAGGTCGTCGATGAAGCTGTCTTTCCCGCATGTCCAGAGCCCCATGCCGTGAAGCGTGATAAAGACTTTGGGTTCATGTTGGATGTCTTGAAGGGCTGATTGGATTTTGGCGTATTTATTTTTGAGAGATTGGATGAGGATTTTTGCTATTTCTTCTTTTTGGGTGATGGCCCCTATTGTGTTGATGATAAGAAAAACGGATTCTATGGTTTTCCCCATCTCTATGGCGAATACGGGAAGATGAAGACTCCTCAAGCGTTCGAGAATCCGCAAAGTATTTCCTTGAAAACCAACGATGAGATCTGGATTCAGCGCTATTATCTTTTCCAGACTGGGGTTGGTCATTCCTCCAATTTTTTCTTTTTGTTTTGCTTCTCTTGGATAATCGCAGTAGCGGGTAACCCCTACGACTTTTTCACCAAGACCTAAGGCGAATAGAATTTCAGTAATGTTTGGAGCCAGGGAAATGATCCTTTTGGGGGGAGAATCAATAACGTGTGAATACCCTAAATCATCAATGATAATTTTATTTTGGATTCCAAAAACAGGAACAGCCAGAACAAATATCAAAAAGACTGCCTGAGTTTTTTTTATGATCATAGCTTCTTTTCCTTCTTGGAAATAAGTGATATTTCTGGCAGTCCAGAGCGAAGGTTTTCTCTTATATCTACATCTGCCTGGAAAACTTCTCTAATGTTTTTCTCTGTGATCAGCTTTTCGGGTGGACCCTGGGCATAAATTTTGCCCCCTTTCAGGAAAATGAGTCTCTGGGAGTAGGGGATGGCGAGGTTTATGTTATGCTCTGTACAGAGAATGGTTTTTCCTTTCTCCTCCTGCAGCCTTTGGAGTATCTGATAGATTTCAACCTGGTAACTGATATCCAGGTGGGAACTGGGCTCGTCAAGAAAAAGAATAGGTGTGTCCTGGGCCAATGCCCGTGCGATAAAAACTCTCTGTCGTTCACCGCCGCTTAAATGAGCTATTTTTTTTTCCTTGAGAAAAGAAATTTCTGTCAATTCCATGATTTCCTCGATTATCTTTGCATCTTCGAAGGATGTGCCTTCCAGTCTTCTTTGATGGATGTATCTTCCCATGAGTATGATTTCTTTTACACTGAATTCAAAGGATAAGCTGGACATCTGGGGAACATAAGCGATTTTTTTTGCGATTTGCCGAGGTCCTAAGGAGAACATGTCTTTTCCCTCTGCTCTAACTTTACCCGAGATATTCTTTAATAAGCCCTGAAGAGCTTTTATCAGAGTGCTTTTTCCTGAGCCGTTTCGCCCGAGAATGGAAATGAATTCGCCTTTATCAAGAAGAAAGGAGATGTCCTCGATAACATAGCCGTTTTCGTATCCAGCGGAGAGGTTGTTGACTTCAAGAATCGCCATTCTAAAAGAAATATACTTTAATTTTCCAATTTTTTCCAAAAAAAGTTCAAACTAATTTCAAATAGTTTGTCTGGTTTATCTGGTTTGTTTAAACAAAGAAACTGCTATACTGTCGTACTGCCATATTGCCATACTGATAATATCGTAAGCCGTGAGCCGTAAGACGTAAATCCATTCACCATTTACTATTCACCATTCACAGTATGTCAGTATAACAGTATGGCAGTATATCAGTTTCTTTTAGCTTTCTTGACTTTTGGGAATGATGACTCTAATATTTATGATTGATTGGTAAGATTACCCTGGATTAGAGAAACAGATTATCTTCTTTAATCAAAACCCAGAATGAGCTAGAAAATAATAAAATGATGAAGGAAGACTATAATTTCGAAGATATTGAAAAAAAGTGGCAGGGCATCTGGAAAAAAGAAGACGCTTTTAAGTCCTCCGAAGAAAAACAAAAAACAAAATATTACTGCCTTGAAATGTACCCTTATCCATCTGGTCGCATACACATGGGTCAAATTCGAAATTATGCAATCGGAGATGTAATTTCCCGCTACAAGACCATGAAGGGTTTTAATGTCCTTCATCCTATCGGCTGGGATGCCCTTGGAATGCCAGCCGAGAATGCTGCTATTACCCAGGGTATTCATCCTCAAAAATGGACTCTTGATAATATCTCCCATATGAAGAAACAATTGATAAGACTGGGCTTTAGCTATGATTGGTCAAGAGAAGTAAACACCTGTCTTCCCGATTACTATAAATGGAACCAGTGGATTTTTCTCAAGATGTTTGAGCGCGGTTTGGCATATCGAAAGAAAAGTTGGGTTAATTGGTGTCCTCAATGCCGGACCGTTCTGGCGAATGAACAGGTTATCGGAGAACGATGCTGGCGCTGTGATTCAGAGGTAAAGCAGAAGGAGATGAAGCAGTGGTTCTTGAAGACATCAGATTATGCTGAAGAGCTGATCTCAGGCCACGGCTTGCTAGAAAAATGGCCTGAGCATGTCCTTGTCATGCAGAAAAACTGGATAGGGAAAAGCACCGGAGCTTATCTCACCTTTCCTCTTGTTCACTCGTCGCAATCCATCGAAGTTTTTACTACGCGTGTTGATACGATTTATGGAGCTACATTTTTAGTCCTTTCTCCTGAACACCCTTTAAGTCAGGAGCTGATAGCTGATTCGGATCAAAGGGAAAAGTTACAGGAATGGATAGAAAAGAGCATTTTAGAGCGCCGTTTCAGAAAAGATTTGGGAGAAGTGGAAAAAGAAGGGATTGATACAGGCAAAAAAGCTGTTAATGCTTACACAGGTGAGAAAATTCCGATATGGATTGCCAATTATGTTTTGATGGAGTACGGAACTGGGGCCATCATGGCTGTGCCTGCCCATGACCAAAGAGATTTTGACTTTGCCAAAAAATATTCATTGCCCATTAAAGTCGTCATTGTCCCAGAAGGGGAACCTCCTGCAGAAGAGCCGGAGCAGGCTTTCGAAGATTATGGAGTGGTTGTTAATTCCGGACCTTTCTCTGGGAAGCCTTATCAAGAGGCGGTCAAAGAGATGATCAAGTATGCAGAGGAAAGAGGATTTGGAAGAGAGAGTACGCTTTATCGCCTCAGGGATTGGGGGATTTCACGCCAGCGGTATTGGGGAACACCTATCCCTGTGATCTACTGTCAGAGTTGTGGCATCGTTGGAGTCCCGTATGAAGATTTGCCAGTTCTCCTTCCTTTCGATGTCGAGTTTAAAGGAGAGGAAGGTTCTCCCCTCGGAAAGGTAGAAAGTTTTGTAAATACCACATGTCCCAAATGCAAGGGAGAGGCCCGGCGGGAAATAGATACCATGGACACCTTTTTTGACTCATCCTGGTATTACTTTCGCTATTGTTCTCCCCAGGAAAAGAACGTTCCTTTTAATCCTCAATCTGCCGATTACTGGCTGCCTGTTGACCTCTACATAGGAGGAGTGGAACATGCCATCCTTCATCTTATCTATGCGCGCTTTTTCTGCAAATTTTTCAGAGATTATGGTTTAACTGTGATAGATGAACCTTTTCCCCGTCTTCTCGCCCAGGGAATGGTGACCAAAGATGGTGCTAAGATGTCCAAATCAAAGGGAAATGTTGTTGATCCTGATGACATAGTGAAAAAATACGGGGCAGATACTTTAAGGCTTTTCATCCTCTTTGCTTCTCCTCCAGAAAAAGAATTTGCCTGGAATGAGAAAGGCATTGAAGGATGCTTTAGGTTTCTGAATCGCATCTGGATGTTTTTCCAGGAAAATATTGAAGTTTTCACGAATGAAGCCTTACACACAAAGGAGCCGGTTCCTGATGAGGAGAGTGTACAAAGGTTGAGGATAAAGATGCACCAGACTATTAAGAAAGTAAGCGACGATATCGAAAAAAGATATCATTTGAATACAGCTGTAAGTTCCACAATGGAGTTTTTCAACCAAATCAAGGGGGAAAGAGAGAAATTGAGGAAGAGCCATAAAGGAATAAAAATATTAAAGGAAACCATGGAAAAGCTGGTTTTGCTTCTTTCTCCCTTTGCACCCCATATTTGCGAGGAACTCTGGGCGAGAATGGGGAATAAGACTCTTCTCGCTTATACTTCTTGGCCTTCATTTGACTCTAGTTTAGCTAAAGAAGAAAGAGTAACAATAGTTGTTCAGGTCAACGGAAAGTTAAGAGATAAGTTTGAAGTGGAAAGAGATTTGTCTGAAGTTCAAATAAAAGAAAAAGCTCTGGGTTTGAATCGAATTCAAAACATCAGAGTAGGGAAAAAAGTAAAAAAAATAATTTACATAAAGAATAAATTGGTTAATATTGTTATATAGATTTTTTTAGAGTCAGAATGAAAAAGATTTTTTTACTGCTCTTTATCTGTGGCTTGTCTCTCCAGTGCGGTTATCACCTGAGGGGAACAGGTAGCTCCCTCCCTTCACATATCAAGATGATCAATATCCCTATGTTTAAAAACCATACAACGCGTTTTGAGTTGGATTTGAAGCTGACTCAAAGCGTTATTGATGAGATGGTTGCACGCGGAAAGATTGAGATTTCTGGGGATGTTAAATCTGCAGATGCTGTCTTGTTTGGGGAAATCATAGCTTTTACAGCGAACCCTATAGGCTTTAGCGGGGAAGGCACGGCTGACCGGTATAACATTACTATAGTCGCAAAGATTATCCTGAGAGACATGGTCAATAAGAAAATCATCTTTTCAAATCCCTCTTTTGTTTATCAAGGAGAATATGAAGTTCCGGAAGGATCGGATTTTGAGACGGTGGAATCAGAAGCTGTAGACGAAGTGGCTGAGAAATTTGCAAGGACTTTAGTGATCACCATTTTAGAAGGGTTTTAAGGGAGTGTACAACTTTCTTCTGAAAACAGAAATCAGTGAAAAAACGCTCCTCCCCTGTTATTTTTTTTACGGGGAGGAGACTTTTCTTGCCTATCAACTTATCAATGATATTAAAAAAACTCTAATTTCTCCTGATAATCAGGATTATAATGTGGAAAGATTTAACCTTGAAGATCATTCTTGGATGGATATCATAGATCTGGCCAGAACGATTCCTTTTTTTTTCTCTTCCAGGCGAATTATTATTGTTGAGATTATAAAAGGAAGAGGAGAAAATATTTCCTCACTGGAAGAGAAAATATTAAAGGATTATTTTCACTCTTCTGTCTCCTGTACCGTTCTTATAATTATTTTTTCGGGAAAATTGAGAAAAGATGCATCCCTCCTCAGGATTTTTTCATCTTTTCCACAATCTCTGGTCTGTGTAAAAGAGCTGAAACCTCTAAGAGATAAGGCTCTTTTTTCCTGGATGGATAGAAGATTCTTGTCTTTGGGAAAGTCAGCAACCATTGAAGCGAAAAAGAGACTTGTGGAGTTGACTGGAAATGACTTAAGCCGTTTGGATAATGAGATGGAAAAGATAGTGACTTTCTTGGATGAGAGAAAGACGGTCGAGTTGGATGATGTCAACCAGGTGTCTGGTTTGATAAAATCTTTTTTTGAATGGGAAATTTCTGACAACTTGACGAAGGCAGATTATGAAGCATGCCTTATCGTATTAAATAATTTATTCAAAGAAGGCATCAAACCTGAATATATCCTTGGCCTGATAGCAAAATTTTTTCGTGATATCCTTCTGGCCAAACTATATCTCAAAGAGAATGATAAAGATAAGAAAGCAATTTTCAAGGAATTAAAGCCTCATATCCTGGAAAAGTTTGGAAAATTTTACACGGATAAATTCAGAGATTTTTTCTTCTTGGTGGATAAAATTCCCAGGAGAAATTTGAATCATTTTTTATCTGAGCTAGAAAAGATTGATTTAAATATTAAAACATCAGATGTTTCTGCCCAGACGCTTCTCGAGGGCTTTCTTTTCGATTACTGCTTCCATAAACGGAGGGAAGGAACTATTTAGAAGGAGAGGGATTAATCAATTCTACCTGTCGGCCCAATCTTGATTTATATCTATTGCCTTTGTTTTTGTGGATGGTACCTTTTTTGACAGATTTATCTATAAAAGAAAAGGTTACGGAAAGAAGCTTTTCTGCTCCTTCTTTGTCTTTGTTTTCAATAGCTAACCTCAGTTTTTTTATCTGGGTGCGGAGAGTAGACTTGTTTCTTCTGTTTACTGCGTTTCTTCGCAGGCTGCGTCTCCATTGACGTATGGCAGATTTAAGTTGGGCCATTTTTCTCTCCTGAATAGATAAATTGTATGATAAGATATCTATATACGAAAGTCAATGTCATATTCGGAGAGGGGTCGCATATCAACATTTGACATATCAATCGCATTTTTTGCATAAATAAATGAATTTATTTAAGATAGTGTTTAGTATAGGAACTAAATGAATAAACAAATATGTCAAATGTTGAGACGCGACCCCCTGTAATGATGGAACAAAAGGATCAAAATCGAAGATTGATAAGATCAACCCTTACTGTTGCTGCTCCCACTCTATTGAGCAGGATTTTTGGCTATATCCGGGACATGATCCAGGCTTTTTATCTGGGAACAAGCAGAAGTGCAGATGCTTATACTATTGCTTATGTAATTCCAAATTTATTGAGGCGATTAACGGGTGAAGGGGCCATGACCGCAGCTTTTGTTCCTGTTTTTACTCAGCTAAAGAAGGAAAAAAAGACAGAAGAACTCTGGAAATTTGCCAATTCCTTCTTTTTCGATTTGACTCTTATTATGACTCTTCTCACAGTTTTGGGAATAGTCTTCTCTCCTCTTTTTGTCAGAATCATTGCTTTTGGGTTTAAGGATGTTCAGGGAAAATTGGAGTTGACTATTGTTCTTACGCGGATAATGTTTCCTTACATTTTTTTAATAAGCTTGGCAGCTTTAGTCATGGCTATCCTGAATTCATTCCATAAATTTTTTGTTCCCGCCTTTACTCCTGTCCTTTTTAACCTTTCGATTATTGCTCTTGCTCTTATTTTTGCAGGAAAGGCAGAAGAGCCAGCATACGTTTTTGCTATTGGCGTAGTTCTCGGAGGGTTGTTCCAGCTTGCTTTTCAAGTTCCTTTTCTTTGGCGAAAAGGGATGCGGTTTAAGCCAATGCTCTCTTTTACTCATCCGGCCGTCCGCAAGGTGGGAAAGCTTATGCTTCCAGGCATATTCGGCATGGGGATATACCAGATTAATTTTGCAATCAGTCGGATAATTGCTTCCTTTCTTGAGGAAGGGAGCGTTTCCTCCCTTTACTATGCTTCCAGACTACAAGAACTTACTCTTGGCCTCTTTTCTATTGCCCTTTCCATCGCATTGCTTCCAACCTTTTCCGAATTGGCTGCCCGTCATGATATTCAGAGCATGAAAAAGACTCTTGTCTTCGCTCTCAAACTGATATTTTTAATAACGTTTCCGGCAACGGTTGGGCTGCTGGTTCTGAATCAATCCATTATCCAGGTTCTTTTTCAAAGAGGCGTTTTTGATGCCCAATCCACATCGATGAGTGCTTCTTGTTTGCTCTTTTTTGCCCTTGGCATTCCGTTTATCTCAGGAGTGAAAATTATTGCTCCTGCCTTTTATTCTCTTAAGGATACTAAAACGCCTGTTATTGTGGCTTTTTTTGTTATGTTAAGCTACATTTCCCTTTCTTTGGTTTTGATGAAGCCAATGCGTGTAGGCGGTATAGCATTAGCTTTGTCCCTCTCTTCGGTTTTCAATTTCATTCTCCTCTTATTTTTGCTTGAGAAGAAGATCGGGAAAGTCAAGAAAAAGGAGATAATAATATCAGCTTTTAAATCTGCCATCTCGGCGGCAGGGATGGGGGTGGCTGTCTGGTTTTTTATGAAGCAGTTTGAATTTTACCGCTTAATATTCGTAAAAAAGCTCGGTGTATTGTTTGCGGCTATTGCCTTGGGAATTTTCGTCTATGTCATATTGAATTTACTCTTTAACCATGAAGATTTAAGGGGCTTAAAAGATATTTTTTCTAAAGAAAAAATATTAGAAGAATAAGGGATTTTAAATGAAAATAGTCCTTCAAAGAGTAAAAAATGCTTCGGTTGTTGTCACTGGAGAGGTCACTGGAAAAATCAAACAGGGAGTTTGCCTTCTTATAGGGATTGAGAAAGGAGATACAGAGGAAGATGCTTTTTATTTAGCTAGGAAAATTGTAGAATTGAGGATTTTTCCCGATAAGGCAGGGAAAATGAACCGGTCATTATCCGACATCCAGGGGGAGGTGCTCGCTGTATCCCAATTCACTCTTGCGGGGTCCATAAAAAAAGGAAGAAGGCCTAGTTTTGATAAGGCTGAGGACCCTGAACTGGCAGAAGAACTTTTTAACTGTTTCGTTGATCAAATCAGGAAGTCAGAGATAAAAGTTGAGACAGGAGTTTTTGGGGCCATGATGGATGTCCATTTGATAAACGATGGCCCTGTGACGTTTATCTTGCAGGACAAGAAATAAATAAACCTGTTAACTGAATTTCAAACGGCTTGCCTTCTTGAGAGCCTCCTTGGCTGATGTTCTTACAAAGAGGCTTTTATCTTGAGTCAATTTTGCTAAAAGTTCCAGGGCCTCTCTTCCTCCGATTTCTCCCAATGCCTGGGCGGCAGTTCTCCGGACATCGACATTTGGTTCTTTGAGCACAGCTTCGATGTATTTTACAGAGTTGGTATTCTTTTTAATACCCAAGATTTTTAGACAACAACTTTTAACATACCATGGCGGCTCAGCTATTTTTTGATAAACCTTGTTGAGGTCAAGATCTTCCCGATTTCCCAATTCGTTGATGATGAAGTTGCGAATCTCTTCGCTGGAGTCTTCAAGGGCGTGAAGTAAAACTTCATTTGCCCAGGATACTTGTGATCTGGCTATGGCCTTGATAATTTTTAATCTTTTTTGTTTTTCCTTAGTTGCCCTTATTTTTCTCAGAACAGATTTGCAGAGTTCTTTTTTTTTCTTTTTGGGCTTCTTAACCTTTAGTTTTTTTGGCACTTTTCCCTTTTTTGCGGCTTTTTCCATTTTCAAGAAAAGACCAAATACCGGTATATTATATATAATACAATGGAAAAAAAATCAACCAGATACGTCTTGATTGAATTCACCTTTTTATTTAACCGACTAACAGATTAACCGACTAACTGACTAACAGAATTGTTAGACCATTTCTAAGAGGTGACCCATCTTTTCTTTTTTGGTCTTTAAGTAGTTAAGATTAGCCTTGTTAGGTGGAATTTCAATGGGCACTCGTTCTACAATTTCCAGGCCGTAGCCGGCCAATCCGATAAACTTGCGGGGATTGTTGGTAATAAGACGCAGCTTGTTTGCTCCCAGGGAGACCAAAATTTGTGCTCCTATGCCATAATCCCTGTGATCCGGTTTAAACCCGAGTTCTTGGTTGGCTTCTACAGTGTCCTTGCCCCTATCTTGAATAGCATATGCCTTTATTTTATTGACTAAACCGATGCCTCTTCCTTCTTGGTTAAGAATATAAAGGATGACCCCTTCTCCTTCTTTGTTGATTATTTTCATTGATTGTTGAAGCTGTTCTCCACAGTCACAGCGGGACGAACCAAAAGTATCACCGGTCAGACACTGAGAGTGGGCTCGGACTAAGGTAGGTTCATCCTTCTTAATTTTTCCCATAACTAGAGCTATGTGGTGATCCCTGTGTATGATATCTTCAAAAATTATCATACTGAAGTTTCCGAATTTTGTGGGTAGATCCACTTCCTCTATTTTTTTTATGAGCCTTTCATGCTTCATCCGGTATTTAATAAGATCGGCTATTGTCATTATAGGAATATTATGTTTTTGGCTGAAATTTTCGAGCTGAGGCATCCGGGCCATAGTTCCATCTTCATTCATGATTTCACAGATGACGCCAAAGGATTTTAGCCCAGCCATCCGGGTGATATCGACAGCCGCTTCGGTCTGGCCCGCCCTCTCAAGCACACCTCCATCTTTTGCTTGCAGGGGAAAGATATGTCCAGGGCGGGCAAGGTCAGAAGGTCGTGTCTTCGGATCTATAGCAGTCAAGACTGTTCTTGAACGGTCATGTACAGATATTCCGGTCGTGGCCCCTTCTTTGGCATCGATGGAAACGGTAAAGGCCGTTTGGAAACGTGCTGTGTTATCTGCAACCATCAAAGGGAGATCGAGTTCCTTCAGCCTTTGCTTTGTCAACGGTAGACATATAAGGCCGCGGCCGTATTTTGCCATGAAATTAATGATGTCAGGAGTGACTTTCTCTGCGGCAACCATAAGGTCGCCTTCGTTCTCCCTGTCTTCATCATCGACAATGATGATGAGCCTGCCCGCTTTTACCGCTTCTATAGCTGTTTCTACTGTTATTGTTCTCGATTTTTCTTGCATTTTTCAAATCCTATTCTTTTCCTGCTGTCTATCCTTGTTTATCCAATTATACACGTATTTTCCGATTATGTCACATTCGATATTGGCCATATTCCCTCTTATTAAGTTTCCTAAGTTAGAATTTTTCAGCGTTATAGGTATAAGCTCCACATCAAAAGAGGAAGGTCCTAAATGTGCGATAGTCAGGCTTACACCATTGACAGCTACAGAACCCTTGATGACAAAATAAGGCCTTAGCTCTAAAGGAAACGAAAAAGCAACCCGTTCTCCATCCCTTTTTTTTATTATATTGAGGATTTTTCCTGTTGCATCGATATGACCGGTGACGAGATGACCACTGAGAGGAGAAGAAAGAGTGAGGGAGAGCTCAAGATTTAGCAGTTCCTTTTGCCGTAGTGAGCCCAAATTAGTCCGGTTTAAAGTCTCCTGAGAGAGATTGAAGAAGAGAGTGCTTTTTTCCTTTTTAATAAGGCTTAAACAAACTCCGTTAACAGCAAGGCTTTCGCCTATGTTTAATCTGGAAGCCAGGGAGGGCGCATCAATAGCCATTTCCTTTTTTCCAAGGCGATATCCTTTAAAAAGACCTGAATGATTGATGATTCCTGTAAACATCAGAAATATCCTTCCATGATGATATCGTTATCTATAGTAAATGAATTTATTTTCTCTAAAGGGAGCGAATCTTTGATGAAATTTACACCTTTTCCTTGAAGAAAGGAAGGAGCATTCTTTCCTCCGATCAACTTGGGAGAAATGGTAACAAAAATCTTATCCACCAGTCTCTCCTCCAGCATGGATGTCAACAAAAGTCCTCCTCCCTCGACAAGGACGCTTGATATTTCCTGTTGGCCTAACCAGAAGAGGACTTTTTTTAGATCAATTTTGGAAGAAGTGCTTGGAAGAGGAATAATTTCTATGCCTTTTTTCTTAAGAATTTCTGATTTCCTTGAGAGTGCCTGCTTAAGGGTGAAGATTAAAATTTTTCCTTGAGGAAGTGTGTTGAGTATCTTTGATTTGAGGGGAAAGCGTAGGTTGGAGTCGAGGATAACACGGGTTATGCGTTTTCCCCTCCAGTTCGGATGGCGGACAGTTAGCTTCGGGTCGTCCTTTATAAGAGTGTTTATGCCGACCATAATGGCGTCGTACTCTCCTCTTAGAAGGTGCATGTATTTCCTTGTCTGTGGAGAAGAGATCCACTGTGATGCGAATGTTTTTGTGGCTATCTTTCCATCCAAGCTGACAGCCGCTTTGGCGGTGACAAACGGGATTTTTTTTGTGATGTATTTTAAGTAAGCTTCGTTTAAGCGTTTGTTTTTTTCTTCAAGAAGACCTACAGAAACGTCCAGTCCAGCCTGATTCATTTTCCTGATGCCCTTTTTATGAACGAGAGGGTTAGGATCGAGAGCAGATACAACTACCCTTTTCAAGCCTGCCTGAATAATGCTGTCCACACAGGGCGGAGTTCTTCCCCAGTGAACACAGGGTTCTAGCGTAATGTATGCTGTACTGTTTCGGGAAAGAGAACCTGCTCTTTGGATTGCGATAGCCTCAGCGTGGGGTTTCCCCGGCTTTTCATGGTAGCCATACCCAACAATGACATCTCTTCTGACGATCACTGTGCCGACATAAGGATTGGGACTTGAGAAGCCTAGGGCTTTCTCTGCAAAGCCATAGGCCATTTGGATGTAAGCAACATCTTTAAGGCTGTTCATGAAAGAAGGGCTTTAACAAATTCTTGAGGGGAAAAATAAAGCAAGTCTTTTTCCCCTTCTCCAATCCCGATAAACTTAATCGGAAGCTTTAGCTCATCAACTATGCTGATAACGCTTCCTCCTTTGGCTGTTCCATCCAGTTTAGCAAGGAAAATTCCTGTTAAACCTGAGAATTTTAGGAATTCTCTTGCCTGGATCAGGGCGTTTTGACCAATGCTGGCATCTAAGACCAGTAAGATTTCATTGGGCGCTCCTTCTATTTCTTTTGAGATGACCCTTTTTATCTTTTCCAATTCATTCATGAGATTGATGTTTGTATGGATTCTACCTGCGGTATCAACCAAGAGGATATGGAATTGATGTGCCTTGAAGGATTGAATTGCATCGTAAATGACTGAGGCAGGGTCTGCTCCATACTGGCCTTTTATGACGGGAATATTTAATTTTTTCCCCCATAAAGCAAGCTGTTCCTGTGCTGCGGCTCTGAAAGTATCAGCTGCTACCATAAGTACATTTTTGCCTTGCCTTTTATAGTGATATCCTAGCTTCGCCAGGGATGTGGTTTTTCCTCCTCCATTCACACCAGCCATAATGATTACAGAGCAAGAGTGATCAAGATTAAGATCAGAGGGAAATTGGGAAAGAGTTTTGATGATTTCCTCTTCTAGAATTTTTTTTATGATTAGGAAAGAATCTTTTTTTTTAGTTTTCTGTTTAATAGAATGAATGATTTTTTCTGTCGTATTGATTCCCATATCGGCTAGAATCATGGATTCGGCAAGCTCATAAAGAATATATTCCCTGTTCTTTCTGCTTTGAAGGAGCTCGTCGAACTTATCTTCAAAATTTTTTCTTGTTCTGATTAGTTTACTTTTAAGATCTTTCAGCACAGCACAAACATTATATTTTTCATAGTGTTTAAAGTCAATTTTAGTTGTAGATAAAACATTCTTATGATAAATTAAATGGCTCTTTTTAAGTTGCGTAGACAAAATATATATGGATCATCTCCAAAAGAGTTGGTAGGATCATAAGGATTCAAGGGGTCAAGGGGTCAGGGATTCGAGTGAAATGCTTAAGAATTACAAAGAATTAAAAGTTTGCACAGGAGGGAATAGGAGAGGTTGAGAGGATGCTCAAAGAACTTACTAAATCGCTACAATAAAAACACTTGAATCCTTGAACCCCTGAATCCTCGAACCCTTTGCATCAACTAATTGGGAGAAGAACCATATATATTAAAGTGAGGAGTAAGGAGTAAGGAGTAAGGAGTAAACAGGAATAAAAATATTTTGCTCCTCACTCCTTACTCCTAACTCCTTACTATGTTTTTAGTTTCGGTCATTGGTATTTTGGTGCTTGTTTGGTATTTGGAAATTGTAATTTGGAGTTTCTATGAATGAATCTGTTTGGATATTGTCTCCCCTGAAGGGTGAGGCAAGAAGTCTTTCTGCTGAGCTGGGGATTCCTCTTGAAGTCGCACAAATACTGGCTAATCGCAAGGTTTGTGATACAAAAACCGCCCACAAATTTCTTTTTGGGACTATAGATGATCTTCATGATCCTTTCCTTATGAAAGGCATGCAGGAGGCAGTAAAAAGGCTTAGAAAGGCTGCTTCAATCGGAGAAAAAGTCCTTATTTTTGGCGACTATGATGTAGACGGAATTCTTTCAGTAGTGATGCTTTCAAAGGCTCTGGAAACTTTAGGGGCTGAGGTGGATTACTTCATTCCTGATAGATTGAAACAAGGATACGGAATTAAAGAAGAGTATGTTGAGGTTGCCGTTGAGAAAGCAGCCAACGTAGTTGTCAGTGTGGACTGTGGAATAAAAGCGATACAATTTACCAAAAGAGCCAAAGAGAAGGGCGTTGATGTTATCATAACTGACCACCACCTGCCTGGACCTTTTCTTCCTGAAGCACTGGCTGTGTTGAATCCAGTACTTAGTGGCTCAGGCTATCCCGATAAGAATTTAGCCGGAGTCGGAGTGGTATTTAAGTTGATCCAGGCTCTTTTTAAAGAAGAAAAAGAGGCTTTCCTTCTTCCTCATTATTTAAAGCTTGTTTCTATCGGGACGATTGCAGATGTTGCAGAATTGAGGGGTGAAAACAGGCTTTTTGTCAAATTCGGGCTAAAAGGGCTTGAAAAGGTTTCGAACAAAGGCTTGCTGAGTTTGATAGAAGTCTGCGGCCTGACCGGAAGAGATGTTTCTGTGGGGGGTGTTGGCTTCAGGATAGGGCCGAGAATCAATGCTGCAGGAAGGATGGGAATGACTGACCTGGCAGTGAGGCTTTTTCAATCGGATTCTCTCCAAGAAGTCAAAGAAATAGCACATCAACTTGACAAGCTAAATTCTAAAAGGCAGAAGATAGAAGAGAGAATTTATGACCAGGCAATGGATCGAATAAAAAAAAGGTCTCTTGATAAACGGTACAAAATTCTCATAATGGGTTGTGAGGAATGGCATAGAGGTGTCTCTGGTATAGTTGCCTCCAGGCTTAAGGATTTTTTCTATCGGCCGGTTATCCTTTTCGTCTACAAAGACGGGAAAGCTTTCGGTTCAGGAAGAAGCATCCGTGAATTTCCCCTTATAGACTGCCTAGATAAGAACAGGGATTTTTTTACAAGCTATGGAGGACATACCATGGCTATAGGATGCGAGCTTGCTCATAAAGATATGAATCCCTTCAGAAGAGCTGTTAATACCTTTGCTGATTCAACAATAACTGATGAACATTTAAAAAGAAAAATATACATAGATGCAAGCATAAATTTTAAAGATATCAGTCTTTTTTTTATAGAGAATTTATCTTTTCTCTCTCCTTTTGGGGTCGGAAATCCCAAGCCCATTTTTTTGACTGAAAATGTGGAAGTTGTGTCTAACCCCAAGAAAATTCAGGGAAAGCACGTTAAATTTTTGGTCAAACAAGATGGAAGGATATTCGAAGCTCTAGGATGGAGAAAAGGAGAGTTGGCTGAGTGTATTCAGGAGGGAGATAGAATCGATTTAGCCTATTCGTTTCAATTTTCTGAATATTTGGGAGAAGAGAGGCTGAACCTTTCGATTGAAGATATAAGATATGCAAGACAGGCAAGACAAAGAGGCAAGACAACGCTTCGCTGGCAAGACAAGCAAGACATATAATCGGTCTGTTCCGTCTATTCAGTTTGGTCCGTTATGTCCGTTTAGACCGTTAGTCTGGTTTATCTCCCCCAGTCATTGCGAGTGACCAAAGGGAGCGCGGCAATCCCATTCAAAGGCGCTACAAGATGAGATTGCTACGCTTCGCTCGCAATCACAGGCGGTTGGTAAATGGGTAATAGATTTTTCAGCTTACGTCTTACGATTTACGTCTTACGAATATTGCCTTAAACCTTCAACTTTAAACCTTAAACTGTTCTTAGTTTTGAGTTTTCCTACTCCTCATTATAATTGATCAATGGAATTTGGGGTTTTATATATAGTGATTATACTATTGATTGGGTATATAATAGACATGCGAATCTGATAGTTAAGAAAAAGAAGAAAATAAAAATATGAGAAAAGTAGGATTTCATTTCGCTAAGGTCTTAAGGCTCTTTATTGGAGTTTTTCTTTTGGTCATTCTGGTTATAGTTGCCATAAATTTTATATCTCATTCAAAAAAGCAGCTAAAAATCCCCATGCAGTCTAAAGCAATATCTCAAAAGAAGATTGAGAAAAAAGAGAGGATTGAACATGTCGAAGATAAAGGAGGAAAGCGAAATCGTCATATTCAGGCAGATAGGCATTATCTAGGGAAAGACGGCCTGGACCATGTAGAGGGGAATGTTAAGATTGTTTTTCTGAAAAAGAAAGATGGTCAAGATGTTTTTCTTTATGGAGATGAGATAGTCTATGATAAAGAGGGGAGTCATTTTTTAGTCCGAGGTCAAGCAAGAATTGAGTTTAAAGACCTCAGAGTGAAATCCTCTTTCTTAGAGTATGACACCAGAGAGGAAGTTATCAAAAGCGACGAAGGAATAAATTTTTCATCCCAGCGTGTAACAGGGTCAGCTCAGCATGTTGTCTATTCCTTGAAGAAAGCAAAAATAGAGCTTCTAGAAAATATTCGCCTCCAGTTATGGCCGAATCTAGAGACTTCTCTTCCCTTGGAGATCCAGGCAGATAAGTTTGATTATTTAAGAAAAAAAAGGCATGGCACATTGGAGGGTGGAGTGCTCATTTTTCATGGTGATAGCTGTGGCATGGCAGATTTTATGGAGTTTGATTTGGTTTCGACCGGAGAACAGATCAAATCCTTGTTATTAAAAGGCAATGTCAGACTCTCTCTTATTGCTGAAGAAGGAAAGAAGGAGCAATTTCAGAAACAGGCATCTCTTTTTCTTTATAATAAAAAGAGAGATTTTAAAGCCGACGAGATATTCATAAAAGGCTTTTGGGACCTTCCACAGATACAGAATATAAAAGCGAAGGGGGATTGTGACTTTAAGTTTACATCTTTATCTGGACGCTTCACCCGGATTCAGGCAGAAGCCATCGAATTTGGCTTAAACCGAGAAGGAAAGTTTAGGGAATTCCATTCTAATAAGAATGTGAGGATATTCGAACAGGGAGAAAGGGCTGAAAGCCAGAGGATTATTGAAGGAGAAATTATATACATAAAAGGGAAAAAAAATATTCTCATGATTGAAGGGAAGGATAGATCTAAACCAAGAATTCTTTCTGAGGGCTCCGAGATTTCAGCAGATAGTATAATCGTCTTTCTTGATAACAACAATTTAGAGGCCAAAGAAGGAGTAAAACTCATATTGAATCCACGGAGGGCTTCAGAAAGGTCAGTTGGCTTTTTTTCTAAAGAAAAACCCGTATTTATAACATCCAGGGAAATGAGATATTCTGAAGCTGAAAAGCGTTTTTTATTTAGTGAAGATATCAAAGTATGGCAGGGGAAGGAAATGTTGATCGCAAAAGAGCTTTCCATTTATAATGAAACAGGGAAGATTCTATGCGGAGGAGGAGTAAAATCAATTCTTCCCTATACGAGAGAAGGCAGTCAAGAAGAGGAAAAGATAGAAATCTCAGCCTATAGCATGAACTTTGATCCTGAAAAGAATCTGATTGCTTATCAAGAGAAAAGCAGCCTGAAGTTAAAGAATTTAAACATGAGTGCTCAATCTATTTTTGTTCATTTGACCAAGGAAAAAGGAGAGATGGAGACTATAGTTGCCTATGGGAAGGTTATCATCAATCAGAATCAGCTTGAAGGAAAAGGAGAAGAGGCAAGATACGATGTGAATTCAGAGACGCTCGATCTTTTAGGAACCCCAGTGATAAATGATAAGAAGAAGGGAAAGATAGAGGGGTTCAAATTGACTTTTTATATGGCCGATGGTAGAATCGTCGTTGAAAATAAAGATCGAGAAAGGTCAGTTATAACCGTAAAAAAGTGAAAAATGAAAGATTGTTTAAAAGCGACTGGGCTGGAAAAAAGCTACCGCAAGAAGAAAGTAGTAGACGATGTCTCGATTAGTGTCAAAAAGGGTGAAATCGTTGGACTTTTAGGTCCTAACGGTGCTGGCAAAACAACTACCTTTTCTCTAATTCTCGGCCTCATTCCTCATGATTCAGGCCATATCTATCTGGATGGAGAAGATATTACAGAACTTCCCATGTACATGCGGGCAAGAAAAGGCTTGTGCCTTCTTCCTCAAGAGCCATCTGCTTTCAGGAAATTAAGTGTAGAGGACAACCTTCTGTGCATAAAAGAAATAATGCGCGATGTGGCTTTGAACAAGGACGGAGAGTTGATGAGTACTCTTGAAGAGTTTGGGCTTGCAAATCTAGCTAAAGCTAAGGCTTATACATTATCTGGAGGAGAGAGAAGAAGGCTTGAAATCGTGCGGGCGCTTACCACGAATCCAGAGTACATTCTTTTGGATGAACCTTTTACAGGAATTGATCCTTTGGCCGTCCTTGACCTCCAAGAAATCATGCTTTCCCTAAGAGACAAAGGACTAGGGTTGCTCATAACAGATCATAGTGTTAGAGAAACGTTAAAAATTACTGATAGAGCTTATATCATAGAAAAGGGAAAAATCTTTAAAGAAGGAATTCCTCAGGAATTAGTATCGTCTGAAGAAGTCAGAAAAACTTATTTAGGAGAAGATTTTGATCTTGATTGACATTTTCAGTTAAGGTTAGAGCGAATAAAATTATGATTCTGAAGCAACAACTTCAACAGAAGCAGGTTCAAAGACTAATCCTTGCGCCTGCTCTTCAACAGGCGATAAAACTTCTCCCTTTAACAAGTTTAGAACTAATCGAGATTATTGATGAAGAACTCTCCCAAAATCCGATGCTTGAGATCGAAGAAGAGACGACAGAGGAGAAAACTGAGGCAGGGGCCGAAGGAGAGCAGAAAGATAAAGCAGAGATGGAGAAGGAGCAGGAGGAAGCCAAAAAAAGTATAGAGGTTGAATCGGCTGTTGATGTCCAAAAGAAGGCGGAAGATCAGGAATTTGAGGCCTATTTTCAGGAATATTTTGATGATGGATTTCGCTCTTTATACTCTGAGAAAAAAGAAGCGCCTGATTTAGAAAATATCGCTTCTAAAAGTCTTTCTCTTTGGGACCACCTGAATTGGCAGGCTAATCTGACTTTCTTTGATAAAGAAGACAAAGAAATTGCTCAATATATTATCGGAAATATAAACGAGGATGGCTATCTTATAAGTTCAATTGAAGAAATAGCAAAGGCAATGAGTGTTTCTTTGGAGAGAGTAAGCCAGGTTCAGGATAAAATCAAAAGGTTCGATCCTGTTGGCGTTGGAAGCCTGGACCTTAAAGAAGCGCTCTTGACTCAGATGGACTATTACGAGATAAAAGATGAATTAGCTCGAGAAATCGTCAGCCATCATCTGCATCTTTTGGAAAAGTCTGATTATCCTCATCTGGCAAGATCGCTTGGCATTTCTTTAGAAGAGATAAGGTCTCATATCGAGGTCATCAAAGACTTAGATCCTACTCCTGGAAGAAAATATAGCCAGGAGAAAACTTTTTATGTTTTCCCAGATATTATAGTTAAGAAGGAGGATAATGAGTTTAAGATAACATTAAATGATGATGGTTTGCCGCGCTTAAGGATTAATAGTTTCTATAGGAAGATGTTGGCTCAAACCTCAAAGGAAAATTCTGATGCGTGCCGTTTTCTAAAGGATAAGATGAAAAAGGCATTTTGGTTTCTGAGGAGCTTGGACCAACGAAATAAGACGATTTATAAGGTTACCAAATACATTGTGGATAAACAGAAAGATTTTCTTGAGAAAGGAATTGAATTCATTAAGCCTTTAACTCTTATAGAACTAGCCCAAGAGATTGGAGTTCATGAATCCACAGTTGGGCGTGTGGTTGCTAACAAATATATTCAGACACCTCGCGGAGTTTTCAGCCTTAAGTACTTTTTCCATAAATCCTTATCTGGAGATTATGGCGAAGAAATTTCTTCATTAAGAGTGAAGGAAAGGATTAAAAAACTTGTAGAGAATGAGGACAAAAAAGATCCGTTGAGTGATATCGAAATTGGGGATATGTTGGCTAGAGAAAACTTTAGAATCGCCCGACGGACTGTAGCAAAATACAGAAAACAGCTCAGAATACAACCTTCCCATATAAGAAAAAGAAAGTATTGGATGGAGGAAGCTTGATGAGTATTAAGTTTACTGCCCGACATACAAATATAACCCCTGAAATCAAGAAGTACTGCGAGAGAAGGCTTAAATCTCTGGAAAAGTTGCTCGGATACCCGATAGATGCGGATCTAATCCTTGGTGTTGAAAAGTACAGACATAGAGTCGAAATAAACGTAAAAGCCAAAGGAACGACCTTTAATACGGAGGAAGAAACTCCTGACATGTTTAGCTCAGTTGTTGCTGCTTTTGATAACATAGAAAAAAGAGTCAAGAAAGAGCGGGGAAAATTAAGAAAGCAGAAGAGGAGAAAAAGTAGAGGAAGAGAAGTCTTTCCCTCTCTTCCTTTAGAAGAAGAAGAAGAACAAAGGAGACTCATCAGAAGCCAGGATTATTCTTTAAAACCGATGTCTATTAAGGAGGCCATAATTCAACTTGAGACAAGCAAGAGACAGGTTTTTGTGTTTAGAAAATTTGATTCTGAGAAATGGGCTGTTCTTTACCGAAGAAAGGACGGTAATTACGGGCTTGTAGAGCCAGAGTAAAAATCCTTCAAAGAGAGATTAAATTGAAAATCTATAATTTCATAATGAGTGATATGGTCATCCCTGAGTTGGATTCTCAAGAAAGAGAAGATGCTCTCAAAGAGATGATTGATTTTTTAAAAAGGAAAGATAAAATTTCAAAACGAAAGGAATTGTACGAAAAGCTCATCCAGAGAGAAAGACTCGGGAGCACGGCCATCAAAGATGGCGTTGCCATTCCTCACTGTAAGATAAAGGGCTTAAAAAATCCTATCGTTATGCTAGCCATATCAACTAGAGGTGTGAATTTTCATTCCTTGGATGGAAAGCCTTCGTTTATATTTTTTCTGGTAGTTTCTCCCGCGGAAAATCCAAGCTTAAACCTTCAAATATTGGCAGCAATTGCCCACCTTGTACGCAAGGCAAGTTCTTTAATAAAGAAAATTCTTCAAGCCAAAAATGTTACTGCCATCTTGGATATCATTCGTGAGGAAGAAGAAAAATTAAATGAATAGCGGGAAAAATATTTCCCTTCAAGTCAAAGAATTTCAACAAAAAGCGAGAAGGGTTCTAAAGCTACGACCGGCTTTAGGAAAGATTGGTTTTTCTAGAGAGACATGTATATTTCCCTCACGAAAGGGTTCTTTATCTGTTCGAGTCTGGGGAAAGAAGGAAATTCAAGATTTCAAACGTCTCTCGTCAAAAGAGATAAGAAAATCTCTGGAGAAAAAATTAAAGAATGATATCTCCTGCATTATGCTTGCGGATGGAGTTTCCTTTTTGCCAGAAATAGAAGAGGTGGCAAGGAAGAAGAGAATTGCGCTCTTTTTTTCCGGACTCTCTCGAAAACAATGTAGAGAGGAGACAAAAAGATTTTTTTCGAATCTCTGTTCTGACCAGATTACAATTTCAGGAGGGTTGCTTCAGATTTTTGGTCTGGGTGTGCTCATCATTGGGGACAGTGGAATCGGAAAAAGCGAATGTGCATTGGAGCTTATCTCCAGAGGGCATCGTTTTATTTCTGATGATGTTGTTCATATTATGAGATTGGCTGAAGGTAAATTGATCGGAACGTCCTCCTCCCTCGCGCAATATTTTATGGAGATTAGAGGGTTAGGCATTATTAATATAAAAAAAATCTTTGGAGTTAGAGCAATCTGCCGACAGTCAGAGCTCGACTTGGTCATCAGTCTAAAAAAATGGTTACAAGGGAAAGAATATGATCGGCTTGGCTTAAAATTTCCTGAAGATTATAAACTTTTAGGAGAAAAAATTCCTAGGATAAATATTCCTGTAGCCCCTGGAAGGAATATGGCTACTCTGATCGAGGTCGCTTGTAAGGTCTATATTCTCAGGCAAAAAGGCTACCTTGCCGCACAGGAAATAACCAGGAAATTGGAGCGAGCTCTTTCGCCTCCATGTGATAAAAAGAGGAAAATAAATTGAAAGACGATAGACTCCTTATTATTACGGGGTTATCTGGGTCAGGGAAGACCGTGACAAGCCGTTTTCTCGAGGATTTTGGTTATTATTGTGTGGACAACCTGCCTGCAAAGCTTATTCCCAACTTTATTGATTTATGGAGAAGAAAAGAGGTCGGGATTGAAAAAGTCGCGCTTGTTGTGGATATCAGGGAAGCTGGCTTTGCAGAGGAATTTCCTAAGGTCTTGGATTCAATAAAGGAAAAAATAAAACCCATACTGCTCTTTCTTGAAACTTCGGATGAAGTTTTGATAAAAAGATACAGCGAAAGCAGGCGACCACATCCACTCTCAAGAAGGAAATCTGTGAGGGAAAGTATTGATTTAGAGAGAAAAAGATTAGCTAAGATTAAAAATATGGCTGATTATGTCATTGATACTTCCTCGATCAATCTCTCTCAGCTTAAAGAGATTATCACAAAAAGGTTTTTGAAGAGAAAAGGACTGGGAATGCAGATTGTAATCATAAGTTTTGGCTACAAGTTTGGTATTCCTTTGGATTCAGATTTAGTTTTTGATACGCGGTTTTTACCTAACCCGTATTATATCGATGGGTTGAGAGACAAAACCGGTAGGAGCGAGAAAGTCAGGAGATATGTCCTCGAATCAGATGAAACCAAAAAATATCTTAAAGAAATAAACCGTTTTATCGATTACTTGATACCTAATTTTCAACAGGAAGGAAAGAGTTATGTGATTATTTCTATAGGTTGTACGGGAGGAAAACACAGATCTGTTGTGTTAGCAGAGAAAATAAAGGAACATCTTAAAACTAACAGCTATAAGATAAGAGTCTATCATAGGGATGTTTATAAATAGATCAGTTAGTCGGTTAGTCAGTTAATCAGTTAATCTGATAAGAAAAAAAGCTTAAGATTAAGAGCGATTAATGGTAAAATTCTTTTATTAAACAGATTAACAGAAAAACAGACTAACGGAGTAACAGATAGATGATAGGCGGAATCATCGTTTCCCACGGAAAATTGGCCGAGGAACTCTTAAATGCGCTCTCGATTATCCTAGGGGAGGTGGTGAACATGGAAGCTATCTCTATTGGATGGTATGATGATGTGGAGGAGTCGAGAAAAAAGATCAACCAATGCCTGAAAATGGTAAACCAGAAGAGTGGAGTGCTGATTTTTACGGACATGTTTGGTGGAACGCCCTCAAACTTGAGCTTTAGCTTCTTAAAAAATAATCGGATCGAAATCATCACAGGAGTCAACCTGCCGATGCTCATTAAATTTGTTTCTCTCCAGAGAAGCAACAATTTGAAAGAAGTGGCAAAAAAAGTAGTTGAACAAGGCAAAAGGAACATCCATCTTGCGAGTGCTCTCTTAGACTCTAAAAATTGATATAATCGGGATCAGATGCTTGAGAAAAAAATCATCATCAAGAACAGACTAGGGTTGCATGCAAGAGCTGCAGTGAAATTTGTTAATCTGGCTAACAGATTTGGCTCCTCAGTCAAAATCGAGAAAGACGGAAATGAAATAGACGGCAAGAGCATTCTAGGCATTCTGACATTAGCTGCCGTCCAAGGAACTGAAATAAGACTAAAGGTTAAAGGGGGGGACGAAAACTCAGCACTTAAGGCATTGATGGCCCTTATTGAGGGTAACTTCGAGGAGAAAGAGTAGATTGATATGGATTATATCAGGCTAAGAGGATTAGGGGTTTCCCCGGGTATCGACATAGGCGAGGTGCATCTCACAGAAAAAGTAGTATTTACGTCAAGGAAAGAGACTATTTCTTCTCAGCAGGTTAAAGAAGAGCTTCAACGATTGAAAAATGCAATTGGGCGGACAAATGATCAACTGGTTCTTATAAAGGAGGAAATAAAAAAGAAAATCGGGGAAGAACATTCCTTCATCTTTGAAGCTCACTTGCTCATCCTTAAAGACAAATCATTACTTTCTAGCCTTGAAAAAATTATCAAAGAAGAGAAATCTAGAGCAGAATGGGCAATCTCCCGGGTTCATGATAAATACCAGGAGCTTTTTGAATCCATTAGTGACGAGTATTTCAGACAGAGAAAATTTGATGTCTCTGATGTTTTATCAAGAATTTACAGTAATTTAAAACCTACAGAGTTGAAAAAAAGGGATGATAATAATGAAAAGATTTTGGTTGCTCATGATCTTCTCCCTTCAGAAGCTGCTGTGCGTCTCAGTAAGGGAAATATTTTAGCCGTTGCCCTCGATATGGGTGGACAAACTTCCCATACCGCGATTCTTGCCCGTTCTTTAAATATTCCTGCCGTGATGGGCTTACGCAACATTACTCAGAGAGTGAAGAACAGAGACATTTTAATCGTGGACGGTACAGATGGGGAAGTTATCATAAACCCACCATTGGCTATAAGGAAAGAGTTTGCAAGCAAAAAGGAAAAATATGATGACTACCAGCAAGAACTTAAAAAGACGGCCAGATTAAGGTCCTCAACTTTAGATGAAGTAGTTTTTTCCCCCTTAGCTAATATCGAGCTTCCCGAGGAAGTAGACCTGGCTTTTTCATTAGGGGCAGAAGGGATTGGGCTTTTCAGGTCGGAATTTATCTACTTTCAAAGCACATCTCTTCCAACTGAAGAAGACCATTTTCTAATTTATTCTCGAATTGCCAAAGAAGCTTATCCCTCACCGGTATACATCAGGACTGTGGATGTTGGGGGTGAAAAGAATTTACCCCAGCTGAAAATAGAAAAAGAACCTAACCCCGCCCTTGGCTTGAGAGCCATCAGGTTATCTCTGAGGGACAGGGAACTGTTTAAAATTCAGCTCAGGGCTATTCTGAGAGCGAGTTCTCTTAAAAACGTCCGCATTCTTTTCCCTATGATAACAGGATTAGAGGAAGTCAAGGAAGTGAAGCTACTCTTTCAGGAGGTTAAAGGGGAGCTTGAAGCAAAGCGAATCAAATTTGATGAAAATATCCCCCTGGGGGTGATGATTGAAGTGCCTGCGGCTGCTGCCATATCCGATATACTGGTGAAGGAAGTGGATTATTTAAGCATTGGAACCAATGACCTTATCCAGTACTATTTAGCCGTGGACCGGTCAAATGAATTAGTCTCGTACCTGTTTAAGCCTCTTCATCCATCTGTTTTGAGGCTAATCAAATTTATCATCCAGAATGCTCAGAAAGAGGGTAAGGAAGTTACTGTCTGCGGAGAGATGGCTGCTGATCCTCTTTCTGCTATTGTTTTGCTTGGTTTCGGCTTAAGAAAATTCAGCATGAATCCCATCTTCATTCCCAGGATAAAGAACGTCTTGCGTTCGGTTGAATACAAGACAGTAAAAGGAATCGTTCAAAAAGCGATGGCTTTAAAGACAGCCCAGGAAATCGAAGAGTATATCATTGAGAAAATTCTAGTGAAGCATCCAAAAGCATTCCTGATGGGACAGATAACTTAAAACTATTTTCTATTCCTTCTTCAGAAATTTATCTATCCGGCTTAGCAGATCTTTCATATCAAGAGGTTTTTCAATAAAATCGTCGGCCCCACAATCCCTTGCTTCAAACCTGAATGATGGGCCTTTATAGACAGCGGTCATTAATATGACCTTTGTTTGTTTAAGTTCTGGAGTTTCTTTGATTTTCTTGCATAGTTCTGTACCATGGATCTTTGGAAGCAACATATCACTAATTAAAATATCTGGTTTTTCCTTTTGTACCAATTCATACCCTTCAGCACCATCTTGGGCACTAAAGACCTGAAATCCGTGTCTGGAGAATACCATCTCAAGCATTGTGAGGGTTATCCTGTCATCATCAATGACTACAATTTTTTTACTCATTCTGTTCTAACTGATATTGACTTTGGACTGTTTCTATTCCCTTCCGAAATCATCTTTGAGGCGAATAATGTCTGACTCGTCAGAATCGCCGATCCAGATCTCCATGACTCGAGCATGTTCTTGACCAAGGCAACGAAGCCGGTGGGGTGTTTTTCGAGGAATAAATATTTCTTCGTTTTCTTCAGGCTGCCAGACCCTATCGGCAACCGTAACTTCAAGGCCTCTATCCAACACGACCCAGAATTCACTTCGAAGATCGTGATACTGAAGAGATAATGCTGTCCCCGGATTTACTGTGATGATTTTAATGCTTCTTGCGTATTTGTAGGGAAATGAACGGAATTTTCCCCAGGGACGAATGTCTTCGAATATTTCTTTTCTAAAACTTTCGATATCGCCCTTTTTGTGCGTTGACATCCCGCTATTCCCTCTGTCTAGTTTGTCTCCCCACGTCATTGCAAGCGACCGAAGGGAGCGCGGCAATCCTCTGTTGCGAGCGAAGCGTGGCAATCATCCTTGGCGCCACACATTGGGATTGCTCAGACTTGTTCCGAGCGAAGCGAAGGAATCTCCTGCGTTTGCAATGAACCGACTAACAGATTAGAAAGGGACTTCCTCGTCACCTTCGTCCTCAGTACTGCCTTCGCTTTCCGTATCAGGTACGGAACTCTTCTCAGCAGGATAATCAGGAGTTCCGGGCTCTGAATAGGATTCCTCTCTGGTAGTATCATCTCGCTTACCGAGAAGAACAATACTCTGTGCTTCTATCTCAGTCGTGTACCTTTTATTTCCTTCTTTGTCTTGCCAGCTTCGCGTTCGTAATTTCCCTTCCAGGCAAATTTGTTTTCCTTGGGTAAGATATTTTTCGCAAAATTCGGCAAGCTTCCCCCATACAACTATTCGGTGCCATTCCGCACGAATATCACTTTCATTTGTACTTGGATTGAAATATCGTTCGTTTGTCGCTAAGGTAAATTTTGATACTGCTCTCTCTGTTTGGGGAAGGTATCTTATTTCAGGTTTTTTCCCGAGACGTCCGATCAAAATAACTCTATTTAGGCTGTTAATATCTCTCATTTTTTTAAACTCAACTCCTTGATTTTTTGCTGAGCGATCTTAGTCTCTTCTTCAAGAGGATATTTGCTTATCAGGAGTTTGAGGACGGAAAGAGCTTCCTCTTTTTTTTCCAATTCCATGAAGCTAATTCCCTTCTTTAGGTATGCAGCTGGGATTTTGTCTCCGCTGGGATAGCTGAGAATCAGTTGGTTAAATTGTTCGATAGCTTTTTCAAAATCTTTTTGACTGAAGTAACATTCTCCAATCCAGTATAATGCATTGTCAGCGAAAGGGCTTTCTGGAAATTGCTCTATGTAGATTTTAAATCCGTCTATGGATAATTGGAAGTTTCCTTTTAGATAATCTGAACGTGCCATATTATATACTTCTTGTGGTGAGAGGTTTGGAGAGATCGAAGGTTTTGGTTCTTCTTCTGTTTGCTCCTCCTTTTTTTCTTCCACGGTTTCTTTTTTGGGAGGGGGTGTTTTTTCGGGTTGTGCTTCCTTCTCTTGTTCTGGTTCTTCTAGGGTCGGAGGAGAGACTTTCTTTATTTCCATCAGCTCCTCCGAAAAATTTGAAAGCTGGGAATTCACGCTGTCCAATTTCTCGAGAAGAATTTGGTATTGTGCAGGGATTTTTTTCTGATCTTCTTTAAAACTCGCTTGTTGTGATCGGGCAAGTTTGCTTAGAGCAAGAATTTCCTCTAGGTGTTTCATTATAGTTTTTATATCCTCTTGATTTCTTTCTATCTTTTTATCGAGCTGCAGGATTTGCTTTTTAAGAAGCTGAACATCCTGATAGATAAGCTCGTAGGTTTTTTTAGTTTTGTCAGCTCCTTCAAGCAGAACCGGGAATACCAGGATAAGAAATATCCAAGAAGAGCGTTTTTTGATCATATGTTATTTTGCGATAATGGTGAACTTAGCACGTCTGTTCTTCTGCCAGGAAATTTCGTTATGTCCAGGATCTATAGATTGGCTCTTTCCGTAGGAGATTGTTTTTATTCTGTTTGAGGAGATTCCGAGGGAGACAAGGTAATCAAGAGTGCTTTTTGCCCTTTTTTCTCCCAGGGCCATGTTGTATTCTTCGGTTCCTCTTTCATCGCAGTGGCCTTCGATAAGGATTCCTACTGTTTTGAATTTATTGAGCCATTGTGCATTGGCCTCAAGGACAGGTTTAGCATCATCTCGTATAAAATATTTGTCATAGTCGAAATGAACCATGTTCAAGGGGGCTTCATTGTTGATTTCTTCAAGAGATTTACGCAGGAAAATCTCTTCTTCGGTTAATTCTGGTTCCTTAACCACGAGGGGTACTTCGACCTTTTCAACCTTAGGTTGCTCTTTTACCTGAGGAGGTGGAGGGGGTGGTACCTCTTCCACTTTTTTTCGACAAGAAACCAGGAAATTAAAAACCAAAAAACAAGCTAGAGAAAGGATTATGGCTTTTTTCATTGGACCTCCTTTGAAAGATTTTTCATTCCTTTCCATTAAAAAATAATCTTGTGCCTCTTTTTATACAATTTAAGTCTTTTTCTGTCAACATAATATAAATATAATTGTTCTAGCATGTATTTCTGGAAGCATACTCTGCAATTTTCTTTAGCGGGACCAGTCAGCAAGTTTGTTCTCGCCTTTGGAAGTAAGACGCCGCAAATTGGCGCCATCATAGTCGATTGTGTAAAGTTGAATCGTACCTGTGAGGTTTGAAGAAAAAATGAGATGCCTTCCGTCAGGAGACCAGCAGGGAGATTCGTTTCGGGCGTTACTCTCTGTAAGCTTTATAGTCTGCTTTGTTCGGAGATTCTGGACATAAATATCAAATACTTGGTATACCCTGGAGACATAAGCAATCATGTCACCAATAGGAGACCAGGATGGAGCATCAAAGTAGCCTCCTCCAAAACTGACTCTTCTGATGTTGGAGCCTTCTGCATCCATGATATAAATTTGGGGAGTCCCTCCACGGTCAGAGGTAAAAGCTATTTCCCGGCTTGTGGGAGACCAGGATGGGGCTGTATCAATGGCTTTGTTAAAGGTCAATCTTCTTATGTTTTTACCTTCGCTTGTGCAAACATATATTTCGGAATTTCCTTCTTCTAGAGTTGAGCAAAAAGCTAATTTTTTTCCGTCTGGGGAAAAAGCTGGAGAGAAATTTGTCCCTCTGCTTTGGACTTCTAATCTTTCTCCTTCATAAGGGTTCAAGATACACAAGATTGCATTCTCGCGGAGATAGGAAGTGTAGGCTATCTTTTTTCCGTCGGCAGACCAGGCGGGCATATAGTCTTTTATTCTGTTAAATGTAAGGCGTGCTTGGTTGTGGCCGTCGTAGTCCATCATGTAGAGCTCGTCATTACCATCTCTGTTGGATATAAAGACGATTTTGGAGGTGAATATTTCTCTTTCTCCAAATCTTTTCATGATTTCATCTGCCATTTTATGAGCAATTAAGCGAAGGAGGGATATTTCTGCCTGGTAACGCTTTCCAAAAATGCCCCGCTCGGCTTTGACATCATAGAGTTTTCCTTCGAAGATAATGTTATCTCCATCCCCATCAGAGATTTCACCCACGAAGAGAATTTTTGCCTGAATGGACTCCCAGTCCTTGAATAATATTTTTTCTGGATTTAAAGATTCTATATAGCTGTAATAACTCTTTGGCAAGTGCTGGAAGACACGGCTGTACTTCAGGTCATCATAGAGAATTTTGTAAAGCGTCTCGGCAGAAGCAGTGGTTTTTGGCGAGGAATCATGAATGATGAACTCAGGGATAGCTAGAGGAATGGCTGGCATTCCTTCTTTTATGCTCAGCACAACCTCCTGTTGTGGATGGAGAAACAAAACAGCAAGTAAAAGAAGGCTCGTATATAATAAAATTCCTCTTATCTTCATTTGTTGTGCTCAAAAATAAGGTGTATTCCCAAATATTCATCCTCGTAATCATCAGGGAGCGGGGGAAAAGGAGCCGAGTTTTGGACGGCTCTAACGGCTGATAGATCGAGAGTCCTTATCCCGCTTGATTCTTCGATGTCCACTACTGAGATTTGGCCGTTTCTGAATATTTTAAAGAAGACAGTTGTATGAAAATCTCCTGATATTCCAGCGCTGACTTGAGAAGGGTACCAATTGCTTGAGATCTTATCCACGAGTATTTGAAGATAATATGTAAAGGGGAAATTTGAGAGGCCTATCTGAGATGAGAATTCTGACCCGAAGCCTCCCCCGGTGCCCGAACCACTTCCAACGCCTATCCTGACCCCAGAGCCAGTCCCAGCACCTGATCCTGCCTTTGTTGTGCCGGTCTTACTGGTTTGAGAAGTCTTTTTGCTTGTGATCTGGGGTTTTTGAATGACAGCCTTTTTCTGGGTTTTTGGCTTTTTTTCTTTTTTAGGCTTCTCAACTGGGTGCCTCAAGGATGGCGTCGTTTCTTGCTGAAGTTTTTGGGGCGTCGTTAAATCCCTTAAAGTTTCTCGTACTGGTACAGAGGTTTCGACAACTTGTTCTTTTTCTCCTTCCCCCTCAGGCGGGCTGCCTCCTGGTGAGCCTCCTCCGCCACCTCCTCCGGGGAAAGAGATGAGGTTCACATAATGGATCATGCCTTTTCGTGAATGTTTTGGAAAATGCGGCGAGAGGAGAATGATGAGGAATAGGATCATATGAACTGTACAGGAGATGATTACTGCCTTTTTAAAAGCGGTGTATTCCCTGTTTAAAGTTGTCATTTTTTATCTTTTTTTATTGGGCTCCGGGGGTTCTGACACAAGCCCCAGGACTTCAACCCCGGCTTTTTTTATGATGTCCATGATGTGAATCACAAATCCATAATTAAGGCTTTCATCGGCCCGGAGGAATACGATCTTCTTTTCTTTTCCGAAAAAGTATTCCTTCAATTTTTGCTCCAGGAGAAACTGGTTGATGGCAGAATTTTCTATATGAATGTATCTGTCCTTTGTGATTGTAAGGGTCAGCCCTTCTTCTGCAGGAGCGGATACTGTTTCTGCTTGAGGGAGGTTAACTCCGATTCCTGACTGCATCAGGGGAGCGGTAACCATAAAAATGATCAAGAGAACGAGCATGACATCCACTAGAGGCGTGACGTTTATTTCGGATAAGGATGTACCTATCTCTCTTTTGGTTACAGGTTTAAATTTATATGCCATAGAGCCTTTCTGATATGCTTAAGAACTCAATCGAGAAATCTTCCATCTCGGAAGCGACGTTTTTTATACGATGGAGGAAGTAGTTGTAAGCTATGACTGCCGGAATGGCAGCAAAAAGACCAAGAGCTGTAGCGATGAGCGCTTCGGCGATTCCGGGAGCGACAGTGACGAGGGCTGCAGATTTGAGTTTGGCGATTTCGACGAATGCATCCATGATTCCCCAAACTGTTCCGAATAAGCCTATGAATGGCGTGACGCTTCCAGTGGTTGCCAGGAAGCTCATCATATGCTCGAGCCTGGAGATTTCTTTGTTGGAAGCCTTTAGTAAGGCTCTATTCAAGCTCTCAAGATTTGCCGAGGTCAATTCGGGATTTGGGTTGGATTTAGCATAATAGGAAAGATCTTTGTATCCAGCCTGGAAGAGAGCTGCCAATGGACTGGCTTTGTATTTTTTTGCGGCCTTGTTCACATCGAGCAGATCTCGGCTTTTCTTAAATACACTCAGAAATTTTTTAGACTGGGAAGAAGCCGCTTTAAGGGTATTTCTTTTAAAAAAAATCACAGCCCATGAAAACACAGAAAAGAAAATAAGGACAAGGAGGACCAGTTGAACAACGATGCTGCCCTGTAATATGAGTTTCAAAAAATTCATGTTTTTTCTCCCAAAAAGTAGCATATGCCAGAGATAATGTCAATCTTCCCGTCTTTTCCGTCTATTGGTAAATGGCTAATAGATTTTTCTGTTTACGTCTTACGGCTCACGTTAATGGGGAATACTGATATACTGCTGAACTGCCATACTGCTGTCGCTTCTTTGTTGAGATTGCCACGCTTTCTCCGAAAGCTCGCAATGACAGGCGAAGTCCCGGTCTCCGTTTCATTCTTCATGGCAGATTAACTGACTAACAAACGGAACAGGCCGAATAGACTGGATGTGTTTGACAAAGTCTCGGTTAAGTAATAGATTTGATATTTGAGTCAAAGGCAGAAGGAAAAAATATAAAGAATATACAGTAAGGAGAGAATACTATTAGAGGAGAAAGAAGGTTTCAGCCAGCCCAGTTCCTCGCAATGAGTTTTGTTGTGGCCATATTGGTGGGGACAGTTCTATTGCTACTTCCCTTTAGCACAAAATCAGGGCATATTTCTTTTGTGGATGCGTTATTTACATCCACTTCAGGAGTTTGTGTGACGGGGCTGATTGTCCAGGATACGGGCACTTATTTTACCCCAATAGGTCAGATTATTATCATGGTTCTATTTCAACTGGGTGGCCTTGGGATCATGACTTTTTCAACTCTCATCCTTTTAGTAGCAGGGAAAAAAATTTCAATAAAAGACAAGATAATCATACAGCAAAAATTTAGTAATACTTCTCACAAAGATTTTAAATCCCTCATCAAGAATATCTTTTTCTATACCTTATTCATCGAGTTTGTAGGGGCCATTTCCTTTTTTATCATCTGGCATAAAAAATTCACAGTGCCAAAAGCCATATTTAATTCTGTGTTTCATTCGATATCGGCTTTTTGTAATGCCGGTTTTTCTCTTTTTAGCGATAGTTTTCTATCGTATAGAGGCGATACTTGGGTAAATGTAACACTCATTTTATTGATCGTGCTGGGAGGCTTAGGATTTCTTGTCCTTCATGATGTGAATGATATTTTTTTTGGGATCGTGAGGCGCAAAAGAATTCAGATTTCCCTCCATACTAAATTAATTCTCACAATGACCTTTTTCCTTATAGTGTTCTCATTTATTTTTTTTCTTCTCATCGAGTGGAACAGTTCCCTGGGAAATTTTGCCTTGAAGGAAAAGATTTTTTCCTCCCTTTTTCAAGTAATTACTGCCCGGACAGCCGGATTCAACACCATGAATTTAAACACGTTGAGTTTTGCTGTGGTCTTTCTTTTGATTTCTCTGATGTTTATAGGGGCTTCCCCAGGCTCTACAGGAGGAGGCGTTAAGACAAGCACAATCGGTGTCATTGTGACCTTTATCAGGTCTAAAATCATGGCCAGGAATTCCGTTAGTCTTTTCTACAGGACACTTCCCCTTGAATTGGTGATGAAAGCCTTCATGGTCGTTTCTCTAGCCATAGGTATTATTTTCCTTTCATCGTTTATCCTTTTTCTTACACAGCCAGGGATGAGCATGAGAGAAGTATTTTTTGAGGTTTTCTCGGCTTTCGGGACAGTCGGGCTTTCTCTTGGAATCACTCCGAAATTAAGTGCTGTAGGGAAAATTGTGCTTATTTTGACTATGTACATCGGGAGGATTGGTCCTCTAACCCTGTTGTATGCTTTCAGCCGACAGAAGGCCTACGGAAAATTTGAGTATGTTGAAGAAACAGTCATGATAGGATAGAATTAGATCAAAATCCAAATGACAAAAACCTATCTTGGTTTAAGGTTGAATGTTTAATGTTTAAGGATAACGATTAAAAAAAAGTAATAAATGCCTTAAACCTTAAACTAATTTATTTCAAAGAGAGAAGGAGTGTTTTAGTCATGAAATTTGCAGTTATCGGTCTTGGAAGTTTTGGAATCAACGTGGCCAAGACTCTTTATGAGAAGAAAAATGAAGTCCTGGCTGTGGATCAGGATAAAGAAAAGATTGATGAGGTTAAAACGTTTGTCTCACATGCTGTGCACATGGATGCCGCAGACAGGGAGAATCTTCTGGCTCTGGGAGTTCAAGAAATGGATGTTGTCGTTGTGAGCTTAGGGCCGGAGATGGAGGCGTCAATCCTTACAGTTCTTTATCTCCATGAAATAGGAGCAAAGCGTATCGTAGCCATGGCCTTGACAGATGACCATGCTAAGATTTTAGAATCTGTAGGGGCAACCGACGTCATCTATCCGGAGAAAGATATGGCAGTAAGGACAGGTCTGAAATTAAGCTGTCCCAATGTGCTGGAGTACCTTCCTCTTATTTCTGGCTTTGGCATTCAAGAGATCGCTCCGCCTGAAAAATTTATCGGCAAGAGTTTAAAATACCTGGATTTGAGAAATAAATATGGCATTCAGGTAATTGCAATAAAAGAGCTTATTCCCGAAAAAACGACATTTGTCCCAAAATCGGATTTTGTCATAAAAGACAGCGATATTTTGATTATCATGGGAGAAGAAAAGCAACTGGAAAAATTAAATAAACTTTAGTCTAGTCAGTCAGTTAGTCAGTATATCAGTATGACAGTACGTCAGTATGGCATATAACAGTATATTCAGTTTATTATAATTCTCAAAATTTCAAGGGCCACTTCCTTTGCTTGTTTCCCGCTCTCCTTTACAGGACCCACGCATGATGGACATCCTTCTTTACAGGGACAGGTGGCTATCGTTTTTAGACACTGTTTGAGCAGCTCTTTTTCTAGGTCAAAAAGAGAAGGGCTCAATCCGATTCCACCAGGGAAGTTATCGAAAATGAAGATATTAGGTTCAAAATCTATGTCGGAAAAGATGTCTTTGTCTTCTTTATGGGAAGTTTTTTGGCGAATATCCCGCGGAGGGACGGATTTTCCTGTGGAATTGTCACCGACAGATACTCCAACGTCACGAAGGTCACACATCATGAACAAAGGCGAGACATGGTGGAGACAGTACGTAAGGCCAAAAAGCCCGTTAATTTTTTCCTCGGAAGCAAAAGACAGGGAATGGAATATTTGAGAGGGGATTGTCAGCCAGTAGGCCGTAGTATGCATTTCGTTTTGTGGAAGGCTTAGATCCCCTGACCCCACATTTTCCATGGTGTGAAATTTGATTTTTTTAAACCCCACAACCTGGGTAGCCACATGAACCTCCCCATGGGAAATGTCACATTTCCCCAGGTTTTTTTGATCGAATGAGTCGAGGATTTTTATTTTTGTGTAGTCTATGGCATCCGTGTAATAGTCGACATCTGTCTTTTTGACATAAGCTTTTCTCTGCTCGAAATCCAGATTTTCCACAAAATATTGCTCACCCTCACACAGATAGATGGCTTTTGGATGAAGAGCTGTCAAAGCGGAGGAGAAATCCACCTCAGCGATGGCTTTTGATTTCTCGGTTGTGTTCACGACCACAAAATTGTCTGAGCTTATGCTTCTTAGGTTGACTCCGTCTGCTGGATAGGCATCGGATGTCCAGAACCACTTGCCTTTTGAGAAATGAACCAGTTTTTCATCAACGAGGAATTTAAGGATTTCACCGATTTCTTGACTGCCGAACTTCTCGCCCTCCACAAAAGGAAGCTCAAACGCGGCGCATTCGATATGACTGACAAGGATGGACAGATTATCGGGATTTATCAGGGCGTTCTCTGGATTTTTTGAGAAAAAGTAATCGGGATTATTTATGATAAACTGCCCGAGAGGGGAGCTTGTTCCGACCAGGACCGCGGCTGATTTTCCTGATTTCCTGCCGGCCCGGCCTGCCATCTGCCAGGTGCTGGTAATAGTGCCTGGATAGCCTGCAAGTACGGCAACATCGAGACTTCCGATGTCAATGCCTAATTCCAGGGCATTTGTGGAGACCACACCCCTTATTTTTCCCTCCCTCAATTTCTTTTCGATCTCTCTTCTCTTTAAGGGAAGGTAACCTCCTCTGTAGCCGCGAATAAGGCCTTTCTGTTGGATGGTTTTTTCGATATCCTCCTTAAGATAAGTGACAAGAACTTCTGTGATGAGGCGGCTCTGGGCAAAAACAATGGTTTGAAGGCCGTTTTTAAGAAAGATAGATGCGACCCGCCGCGATTCATTGACATAAGAGCGGCGAATCCCCAAAAACTTATTGACGACAGGAGGGTTGTAGAAAACAAAATATTTTTCTCCCTGTGGGGCTCCGTTCTCATCCACGAGCGAGACCGGCTCTTCTGTTATTTTTTCTGCCATCTCCAGGGGATTGGAGATTGTGGCTGTGCTGAGGATGAATTGAGGGCTTGCTCCGTAGAAATTTGCGATTCTCTTAAGCCTTCTTAGGATATTAGCAAGATGACTTCCGAAAATGCCACGGTAATTATGGAGCTCATCGATCACGACATACTGCAGATTTTCGAAGAGCTTAATCCATTTGGTATGATGGGGAAGAATGCCTGCGTGCAGCATGTCGGGATTGGTGAGAATGATGTGTCCTCGGGCCCTTATCGCTTTTCTTGCATCCTGAGGAGTATCCCCGTCATAGGTATAAATCCTGATTTCTTCAGGAAGTAATTTTATCGTCTCATCGAGCTCAGCCCTTTGATCCTGGGAAAGAGCCTTGGTGGGAAACATGTAGATTGCCCGGGCTGAAGGATTTTTAAGGATTGAATCGAGCACGGGGAGGTTGTAGCATAGGGTTTTTCCTGAAGCGGTTGGGGTGACGATAACGATGTTTTTTCCTTCTTTGATAAGCTGCCAGGAGAGATTTTGATGTGTGTAGAGCCTTGAAAATCCTTTTTCCTGCAGGGCTTTGATGAGAGCAGGATGGACATCAGAGGGATATGCCATGTATCTTCCTTGCCGGGCGGGGATATGTTTTATGGCCGTGATGGAGTCATTTATGATGCCAATTTTTTTTAATTCCTCTAAAGATTTGATTAAATTTTCATCTCTGGACATAGCCTTATCCTATCTAAATAATAATTTTATGCCTATATTATTATTTAAGAAATTCCAAATTACAAATCTAAAATTCCAAATTACAAATTACAAATCACAAAACAAACTTTATGAGCCGTAAATCGTAAGCCGTAAATCGTAAGCCGTAAGCTGAAATAATGGTTTAAGGTTTAAAGTTTAAGGCAAGAAAGCTATTAACTATTTACCATTAACCACCCGCCTGTCATTGCGAGCTTTCGGAGAAAGCGTGGCAATCTCAACAAAGAAGCGACAGCAGTATGGCAGTTTATCAGTATTGCAGTATTCCCCATGGACGTAAATCGTAAGCCGTAAGCTGAAAAATCCATTATCTATTAACCATTTCCCATTAACCATTCAAAAGGAATGACGGGGGGACAAGGAGAAATAACAGTAGGCAGTAATGTAGTTTCTTTACTTAGACCAACTTAATCAAATTCAGATAAACCTTAATTTTATTTTGTGGTAAAATTGTTTGTCATGATAGAAGAGATTCGTGTAAAGAAGGCTGCTCAGCATAACCTAAAAAATATAGATATAAATCTGCCGCGGAACAAGCTGATTGTTGTAACAGGGCCAAGCGGGTCAGGGAAGTCTTCCCTTGCCTTTGACACGCTCTTTGCTGAAGGACAGAGGCGTTACATAGAATGCCTCTCGACGTATGCCAGGCAGTTTATAGAACAGATAGAAAAGCCGGATGTGGAATCAATCGAGGGCATCTCTCCTTCTATTTCTATAGATCAAAGAACTATTTCGTCTAATCCACGTTCTACCGTTGGAACGGTCACCGAGACCTATGATTTTTTGAGATTACTTTTCGCGAGAGTTGGAACTCCTCATTGTCATCGCTGTGGACGGAGAGTAAGCTCCCAGACGCCTGAGCAGATTATGGAGAGGATTTTTTCTTCATCTTCCGGTGAAAAAGTTAAAATCCTTTCCCCTGTAGTTAAGGGACGTAAAGGGGAATACCATCGTCTTTTCCAGAGATTATTAAAAAAAGGGTTTATTAGGCTTAGGGTAGATGGACATTTTAGAGAACTGGAAGAGGAAATTATTCTGGAAAAGACAAAAAAACATAACATCGAGGTTCTGGTTGATGAAACAAAGGTTTCTTCCGGCTCTGAAAATCGACTAAAGGAAGCTGTGGATAAAGCACTCGAAATATCAGATGGGAATCTTCTTTTAATAAAGCAAGACGGAAGAGAAATTTATTATTCCCTCAGATTGCTTTGCCCTTATTGCGAAATTAGCCTTCCAGAGCTTGAACCACGCTCATTTTCGTTTAACAGTCCATATGGTGCTTGTCCAAGCTGCCATGGCCTTGGCTTTCAAATTGTGCTTGACAAATGGGGCGAAGAGGAACTTACAGATGAACTGTGCCCTGTTTGCGAAGGAAGTCGATTGAGAAAAGAAAGCCTGGCCGTAAAGGTGGGAAATAAGAATATATTTGAGTTGACTTCTCTTCCTGTCGGCAGGTTGATAAATGAACTTTCTTCTTTAGAATTTTCCGCGACTCAGCAGATGATTGCATCTAGAATCCAGAAGGAAATCAATTCTCGCCTCCGAATCATTGGCGAGCTGGGAATGTCTTACCTTCAACTGTCCAGGACAACTGCATCTCTTTCTAGCGGAGAAGCACGCCGGATTCGCCTGGCAGCCCAGGTGGGATCTCGCATGAGAGGCATTCTCTATGTTTTGGATGAGCCGACAATCGGTCTCCACCAGCGGGATAATACACAGCTTATTTCCATGTTGAAAGATATTAGAGACGAGGGAAATTCTATTATTGTTGTCGAACATGATGAACAGACCATACGTTCTGCTGATTTTATCTTGGATCTAGGTCCTGGTGCCGGGGAAAAAGGTGGGTATAAGGTCGCCGAAGGAAATCTTGCTCGCATCCTTTCTGTTAGCGATTCTCTTACGTCTCAATACCTAAGAAGAGAAAAAACCATTCCTGTTCCGGCCAAAAGAAGGAGACCAAAGGGTTGGCTTGCTATTATAAAGGCCTCGGAACATAATTTGAAATCAGTCGATGTTTGGATTCCTTTGTCTGTCATGACAACCATTACTGGGGTGTCGGGTTCAGGGAAAAGTACGCTTTTATATGATATTCTGTATAAAAGCCTTTTGAATATTTTCTATAAAGCTAAACAAAAACCAGGCAAGCATCAGAAGATTCTGGGTGTTGACCAAATTGACAAGGTCGTTTCCGTAGACCAGAAACCCATCGGCCGCACACCCAGATCAAACCCAGCCACCTACACGGGACTGTTGACATCATTGCGTCAGCTTTTCGCCATGACACAAGAATCAAGGATAAGAGGATATTCGGCAAGCCGCTTCAGCTTTAATCTTTCAGGAGGACAATGTGAGGAATGCCGTGGGGCTGGAGCGAAAAAAATTGAAATGCATTTTCTGCCCGATGTGTTCGTCACATGCGACCGCTGTAGAGGCGAACGGTACAACAAGGAAACGCTCTCGATCCTGTACAAGGGAAAAAATATTGCCGATTATCTAGCAATGACTGTGGATGAGGCTTATGAATATTTGAGGGCTCATCCCATCTTAAAGAGAAAACTGGGTGTGCTGAAAAAGGTAGGCTTGGGCTATATTCGTTTGGGCCAGCCTGCTCCTACACTATCAGGAGGAGAAGCTCAAAGGATCAAGCTGACCAAAGAGCTGGGTCGAAAAAATACGGGAAAGACCCTTTATCTTCTGGACGAACCCACTACAGGCCTTCACTTTGATGATGTGCGTAAGCTTCTTGAAGTCCTTTCAGAACTTATCAATCTAGGCAACTCTGTGGTTGTTATTGAGCACAATCTTGATATTATCAAGTATTCTGATTATATTATTGATTTAGGCCCGGAAGGGGGCGAAAAAGGAGGATGGGTTGTAGCCAAGGGTTCTCCCGAGAAGATAGCCGAAGCGGAAAAGTCGCATACAGGTAAGTTTTTAAAAAAAGCCCTCAAAATCAGTGAGGAGTAAGGAGTGAGGAGTGAAGAGTGGAGAGGAAATTATAAAAGACCCGATAAATTAGGGGCGAGACAGGCAAGGTAAAATAGACTATAATATCATTGCGAGCGATCCCGCTCTTTTTACAAAAGAGCGGGGGAGCGTGGCAATCTTTTCCTTTTAAAGAGGAGCGATGAGAAGAAATGGCGTTTAAAGATATCATAGGCAACGATAGAATTAAGAGAATTCTGAGGAAAACTCTGCAGAAGAAAAAGATTCCTAATTCTCTTCTATTCTCTGGGCCTGAAGGTGTAGGAAAGAAAGATGTGGCTCTTGTGATGGCTAAGGCAATGAACTGCCAGCAGAAAAAAGACGATGCCTGTGAAGTGTGTGCTTCTTGCAGGGCGATAAACATCAGGAATTTTCCAGATGTAATGGAGCTATCTCCGATTGGGAATGTTATAAAGATTGATCAGATGAGAATACTGAAACAGACAGCTTATTTCAGGCCTATGGTAGCGAAGAAAAGAGTTTTTATCGTGGAAGATGCAGAAAAGATGACTGATGAAGCTTCAAACTCTTTATTGAAAATACTGGAAGAGCCTCCTCATTTTTCTCATATAATTCTTATTACTCAGAACCCGTATATGATAATCCCAACAATAAAGTCCAGATGTCAAGTTTTAACATTTTCCCGTGTTTCCAGGGAAAACATAGAAAAAGTTCTGACTGAAAAAGGATATGAGGAAGAGAAGGCCAAAATTATTGCTCTTCTTGTGCGGGGGAATTTGAAACAAGCCATAAGCTTGGAATGGGAAGAAATCCAGGCAAGAAGAAGACAAACATGGCAGCTTTTTCTTTCCCTAATAAAGGAAGAAAAGACTTCGCATTTCTTGAAGAATTTTTCTTCTACGCGAGCTGTCGCAAAAGAAGAATTATCAAAGGTTTTAGAAATTCTTTCATCTTTTTGCCGCGATTTGATTCTTATAAAAGAAAAGGGAGATGTCCATCTACTGCTGAATCCTGATTACGAGGAAGAAATCAAGAAAACAGAAAAGCTTTTAAGCCTTGAACTATCCATGAATTTTTTAACAAAAATCGAATATGCGCTCTATGCTTTGGGAAAAAATCTCAATATTAATCTGCTTGTGAGTTCAATATTTTCAAGTTTGGTGGAATGGAGATATGCCTAAAATCATATGTGTTGTTTCGGAAAGAGCGGGTAAAGTCTTTCAAGTCAAAAAGGAAGATGAGGAGCTTAAAAGAGGCGATTACTGCATTGTCGAGTCTGAATTAGGAGGTGATCTGGCAGTAGTCATCGACACTTCGAGCGATATTTGTACTCATCCTAAACTAGCTAAGAATGCGGCTAAGCTCTTACGCAAAGCAACTGAAGAAGACAAGGAGAAGTTCAAATGGCTCAAAGATATGGAGGAGAAGGCTTTTGACTTTTGTTTCAAGAGGATTGAGGCTCGAAATTTGCCCATGAAATTAATCAGGGTTCGATATTTCTTTAACGAAAAAAAAGGAATATTCTATTATACTGCAAGCGGCCGCATTGATTTCAGGCAGCTTGTGAAGGATTTAGCCAGGGAATTCAAGATGAGGATTGAAATGCGCCAGATGGGTGTTCGCGATGAAGCCAAGATGATTGGAGGACTTGGAGTTTGTGGGCGGTTGCTCTGTTGTTTTAGCTTTATGAAAAATTTTGAGCCCGTTACTATTCAGAAGGCTAGAAAGCAGAAGATTGTCATTAACCCGACTAAAATATCCGGCTTGTGCGGTCGGCTGATGTGTTGCCTTGCTTTTGAAGATGAAACAAGCGGCCGGATGTATTCTGAAGAAGAGAAAGTCGAAGAAGACTAGAATTAAATTCCAAACAAACTTCGTAAGCCGTGAGCCGTAAATCGTAAGCTGAAAAAGCCATTTTCTTATTCTTCGGCAGTATGGCAGTTCAACAGTATTTTCCATTTCCCATTCACCACCCGCCTGTCATTGCGAGCGCAGGAGATTCCTTCGCTTCGCTCGGAACAAGTCTGAGCAATCCCAATGTGTAGCGCCTTTGAATGGGATTGCCGCGGCGCTCTGCGCCTCGCAATGACTGGGGGAGATAAACTTAAACAAACTTAGATAGACTGAATAGACGGAATAGACCGGTTAGATTGGCTTTATTGTTGCGGGGAGATATTAAAATGAACTCTGCTCGAGACAGAAATAAGAATCCCTTCAGGAGAAAAGGCTTTAACTTGCCAAGAATATTTTTCACCTGAGATCATGAGCTTTTTAGTTTCTTCAGACAAAACGATGAAATTTTCTTTTGTTGTACCACTCCACATCAGATCGTGGTTATAGATATAGATTTTGTATTCTACATCTTCTCCTAGACCTTGCCATCTGAATTGAGAAGGAATCACTTTCATATCTTCTATTACAGGAGAAATAAGGGTTATGGATGGGCCTCTTACACGATCGTCGTTGATATAAAAATCAGGAGATGTCGCCTTGATGTTAGGAAGAACACCAAAAACGACAATAAGCAGCAAAGCTGCGGAGACCGCAGCAGTTGCCCACTCTCTAGGTGTAAGGAAGGCGTAGACGGATTCAAAAACAGAGGGTCTTTTCTCTTCCTTAGGCACCTGTATATCTTGAAAAATAGAGCTCCCCTTAGTCTTGATAACTGAAATGAGCTCGTCTCTTTGCACAGTTTTTTCGAAACAAAGGGGGCAGTTAAAATAATGTTCCTCGAATTCCGCTCTTTTATCCTCGCTGAGTTTGCCTAACAGATAATCATCAATTAAATATTCAAACTTGCATATTCTCATAACATTCACCTTTCATATCAAATTCAACAGTTTAGTCGCAGCAGGAATGAAAATTTTGAAAAAAATCATTTTTTTATAATTTTACTTAGAAGTTTTTGGGCGTAATTGATACGTTCACTCACACGGCGAGGCGTGATAGAAAGCCTTTGGGCAACTTCTCCCCGTGATAATTCCTTATAATAATACAGGTGTAGAATTTCTTTATATTTAGGCTTCAATTTATCTATTGCTTTTGTTAATACTTCGGCTCTTTCCTTGTTTTCAATTTCCTCATAAGGTGCAAGAAATGGATTTGGTTCTGGGGCATGTTTCAATACTTTGCTCTTCTGCCTGATGTGATCAATTATCCTTCTGCTGGTAATTGTATAGATGAATGTGCCAATAGAGGAGTCTCCCCGAAATTCTCCTTTCTGCAGTTTTTCAATAACATTAACAATAATATTATTCACAACGTCTTCCCAATCGGGAGTGCCTGATCCCAAGGATTTCCTAACTCTAAAACTTACAACAGGCCTATATTTGGCAACAATTTCTTCTGTGGTTAATTCAGGTTTATTTTTTTTCACTTTTTCCATTATAAAGCTAGAATCAAAAATTGACAAGCCCATTCAACCAGCCAATTAAACCTTCAAGCTTAAACCTTAAGCCGTCCTCATTTTTCAATCTTTTTGATTTCACGGCGACTAAAATTTTTGCTTTTAGAAATTGGAGGAAAACCAATGGAATTGGAAAGACAGATTGAAACGAAAGAAGGTAAGATTTTAAAGTTGAAGGACGAGAGAGATTTCTACAGTTTAATTGACCAGAGACTAGAACAGCAGGGTTTCGAGGTGGTGGAAACTTTTGTGCATCTTTCCGGGGAGAATAATTACAGAGAGCCTAGCTTTCAGACTTATTAGGCGTTTTATTAACTTAAACATCCAATCCTTTCGAGGGGGAAATCATACACTATTTAAAGAGAACTCAATTTATTCCCTCTTTTAGCGACTAAATGTAAGAGAATGATGATAATGAAACAAGCTCTGGAAAAAAACGACAACAGTTTGATGGAATATTTCTCTCCTTTTAACACAGAGGATACGGATTCGAAGAGACTAAGCGAGAAAGCTTTTATCTTTAGCAATAATCCATATGATTGCCTTACTATGGAAGAAAAACAGATTTTGGGGGAAAGGATAAGTGTAGATTCGCCATTATCTTTTTTTAATGACAGGGCGAGAGTAAGTCAGGAAGATCAGCCAAGGGGCACAGAAATTAATGAAATAAAGAAGATGACTTCGGCAAAGATGATACTAAAAGATTTAAACCAGTATTATGAATCCATCTTCAAACAACATGTTTATTCATCTGAAAAGGTTATTGCTGAAAAGCAGGCCTTTTTCAATTCGAATTTTCTTTATCTGATTGCGGCTACAGATGGGAATGAAGACACAATCGGCCATTCTCAACTCGTTGCCAGATACACTCTTATGCTTACTAAAGCCCTTGGGATTGAAGATAAGAACTTTTTAGTCGATATTGAAAGAGGTGCCTTGCTTCATGACATCGGCAAAATCGGTATTCCAGAATCCATCTTGAGAAAAGCCGGGTCCCTGACAAAAGAAGAAAGGAAAATCATCCAGGAACATCCGTTTTTTGGTTATGAGATGATTGAAGGATTCGATTTTTTAAGAAGGGCTGCCCGAGTTGTCTTATTCCATCATGAAAGCTACGATGGATTTGGATATCCGTACGGATTAGCCGGTGAGGAAATTCCTCTTGAAGCAAGAATTTTTGCCCTTGCAGATACATTAGATGCCATAACTTCTGACAGGCCGTACAGAAAAGGCCAGAGCATTAAAAAGGCTTTCGATGAAATTGAGAGAGGATGTGGGAGCCAGTTTGATCCTTCTGTGGTGGATGCATTCCTTTCTGTCCCTGAAGAAAAGTGGCGTCAGATAAAAGCTGAAACAGAGCAATCCCTTCGTCTGTATACAATCCATTAATACCTTCCAGTCTATTCAGTTTATTCGGTTTGCCTGGTTTGTTTTGTTTATCTAAGTTTGTTTAAGTACGCAAGACAGGCAAGACAATGCCCTATTGGGCAGGCAAGACAACGCCTTGCTGGCAAGACAAGCAAGACAGATTAAGTTTGTCTCTCCCAGTCATTGCGAGGAGTGAAACGACGCGGCAATCCCATTCAAAGGCGCTACACACATTGGGATTGCTCAGACTTGTTCCGAGCGAAGCGAAGGAATCTCCTGCATTCGCAATAACAGGCGGGTGGTGAATGGAAAATGGTTAATGGTAAATAATTAATAGCTTTCTTGCCTTAAACCTTCAACTTTAAACCTTAAACCTGTTTCGGCTTACGACTTACGATTTACGGCTTACGTTTTAAAGTTTGTCTGTGTCACATTTTTTGCAAAAAGTTCAGCCGTGTGAAAGACTTTGAATGAGTCACCTTCATTCTTTAAGTTAGCTCTGAGCTGGAAAAGACAGCCTGGACAGTCGGTCGCGAAAAGCGATAAGTTGCTTTTTGAAATCTTTTGGCTTTTCTTTTTCCACAGGTGAGCGGAAATCTCCGGGTTTTTTAGAGAAAAGACTCCGCAGAATCCACAGCAGGTAAAAGGTTCGTCTTCTTCCTTAGGGTTAAAACCCACGGCGCTGAGGAGTTTTTTGGGCTCCTCCCTTAATTTTAAATCATTCAAGTAATGGCAAGGATAATGGTAAAAGATATCTTTTTTTTTGGTGCTGATTTCTGTTTTTGGAAGATATCCCTTTTTAACAATGAATTCAGTGAAGTCGAAGATTCTTTCGCTCCAGCAGGAAGATTCTGGTACGAGATTTGGATAGGTTTTTTTCAGCATGGAGTTTCCAGTGGGGCATATTGTGAGAATAAAATCTGGGTCTTCTCTTTCAAAAGATTTTATATTTTTTAAGGCCATTTTTTGGACATCTTTCTTGTGCCCCAGGTGGAGACTGGGCGCGCCACAGCAAACTTGATCTGAAGGATATACAACATCGAAACCTAGGTGAGACAGGCTGGAAAAGACACTTTCCCGAATTTCTGGAAAGAAGAACTTGGCAAGACATCCCTCAAAAAAAAAGATTTTTGCCCCTTTATTTTCTTCCGTAGGGTTGGTTTTTTTTATGTTAAAAGCAGGAAGGGATTTTCCCTTTGCCCAGGAAAATGGTAGTTTTTTCAAATATCCGTCCTTCTGCCAGAGTTTTTGGAGAATTGAGATTAGCCTTGCTCCAGTCTCTGAAAGAGATTTTTTCCTGAAGAGGTTCGAAAGTGTTTTTTCCCAAAGTTTAGGCCCTTTCTTGCTCTTAAGGTATAGAAGCAGCTCACCAGTGGGGATTCCTACCGGACAAAATTCCTCGCATTTTTTACAATCTGCACAAAAATCCACTAAATGGGCGGATTCTTTGATGGAACGAGTCATTGCAGTCAATAGAATACCAATCCCACCTGGATAGACTGGCCCACCATACACATGGCCTCCCAGAGCCTGAAAGACAGGGCAGACAAGCATGCATCCTCCGCATTTCAGGCAGTAGAGGATTTTATCTAGGTTTTCATCCCTGCTTATCTCAAGCCTTCCGTTATCCAGGATGATGATGTGGACTTCTTGAGGCCCGTGCACACCGATGACCAATTCTTTTTCGATGTCGGTAGTACGGCTCGGTCCGGTGATGAAAGATACATAGGCAGTCAATTTATTCCCGGAAGAGGCAAAAATCAGGGCTTTAATGAGAGTTGTAGCTTGCTCAAGAGTTTCGACGAATTTTTCTGTGGTTATGATTGCGATGTGGACTGGAGGCAGAGAGGTGACAAGACGCGCATTCCCTTCGTTGCTGACGATAACAAGAGTTCCAGATTCGGCAACTGCCAGGTTGGCACCTGAGATGCCGATATCAGCCTCTATGAAGCATTTTTTTAGCTCTTCCCGTGCCAGTTTGGCTATTTCTTTAGGATCGGAGGGAACATCTTTCTGGAGATGCCGGCTGAGGAGCTCTGCCACTTCTTCCCTCGTCTTGTGAAGTGCTGGGGCAGTCATATGAGAAGGTCTTTCTTTTGCGAGTTGGATGATCCATTCTCCCAGATCGGTTTCTACCACCTTGTATCCTTTTTTCTCTAAAAAACTGTTGAGCCTTATCTCTTCGCTCACCATGGATTTGGATTTAACGATTAGCTTGGCTTTCTTGTCGTTAAGAATTTTTTTGATCAGTGTAAGAGCCTCAGCAGGGGTAGAGGCTTGATAGATATTGGCTCCAGCCTTTTTAGCTTCGTCAGAGAATCTTTGAATAAGCTCGGGAAGACGCTTTATACAATCTTCTCTTATGGCTATGGCCTTCTCTTTATACTCATCACAGGGTATTTGTTTTTTTGTCTTATCGAATTTTTCGAAGTGATGAGAGGAGGCCCTCTCAAGTGCCTTCTGAAGGTTAGAGTCTTTGAGGGCTTTTCTTGCCTTTTTTTTCTGTTTGCTCCGGGAAAACAATCATTCCTCCCCGCTCATCTGCTTCAGGTATGTTTCAGGATCGATTAAGATTTCTCTGGGTTTACTTCCCTCAGAAGGCCCGACTATTCCTTCTTGCTCCATCTGGTCGATTATCCTGGCTGCCCGGGCATAACCTAACTTGAACTTTCTTTGAAGATAAGAAGAAGAAGCCTGTCCTGTGAGAAGGATAAGCTCAACAGCTTTTTCAAAAAGCACATCCTTTTCTCCAAATTCTTCCTCAAACTTTGATGCCGGACTCTTAAGCACACGAATGATTTTTGTGTCATAGGAGGGTGTTCCCTGCTCCTTGACGAACTTAACCAGCCTTGTGATTTCAGGTAGAGAAATGTGAGAACAATGCAGCCGGAGAATGCGGGGAAAATTAGGAGGCATAAAGAGCATGTCTCCCATACCGAGAAGCTTTTCGGCTCCAGATGTGTCAATGATGATTCGAGAGTCAACCTTGGAAGGGACGCGAAAACCTATACGGCAGGAGAAATTATTTTTGATTGTTCCTGTTATCACATCAATAGACGGACGTTGAGTAGCCATCACGAGGTGAATCCCGACGGCACGAGCTAGCTGTGCCAGGCGGGCGATGCAGTATTCAACTCCCTGCGCTCCTATCATCATCAGCTCAGACAATTCGTCGATGATGATGACAAGATAAGGAATGGGTTTGAGTTTCTCTTTTTCCTCCTCACTCAGCTTGCCCTTCTGCTCCTTCAATATTCGTTTGACCTTTTGATTGTACTGTTCGATTTTCCTTACCCTGAGAAGGCCTAATTTATGGTACCGTTCTTCCATTTTTGTAATGGCGTCCAGCAAAATCGCCTCGGCTTTTCTGGGGTCTTTAACCACAGGACAGATAAGATGAGGGATTCCTTCATAGATAGAGAATTCCAGTCTTTTGGGGTCGATAAGAATGAGCTTAACCTCCTCGGGAGTCGCCTTATAAAGGATGCTGGCAATAAGACAGTTTAAAGCGACACTTTTCCCTGTGCCAGTGGCGCCGGCTATAAGGAGATGAGGCATGACGGACAGATCTGTGACATAGACTTCTCCATGAATGGTTTTTCCCAGGGCAATAGTTAGTTTAGAGGGAGACTTCAGGAATTTCTCAGATTGAATAATGTCCCTGACTTTGATGATTTCTCTTTTATTATTGGGGACTTCAACACCGAGAGAGGACTTGCCCGGCATTCTTTGAATTCTTACCGATTCAGCCCCCAAAGCCAGTGAAAGATCTTCCGATAAGTTAGCCACCTGGCTGACTTTAATGCCTGGATAAGGAGAGAATTCGTAAGTTGTGATCACGGGTCCAGGGTGGTATTCCTTTACTTGTCCTTCGACTCGAAATTCCTTAAGTTTTTCCTCAATACGTTGTTTTTTTTCATAGAGTTCGTTTTTATCGATTTTTTCAGCAGCTTTCCCTGGATCTAGAAGGTTAAAAGGCGGAAAATTGTAATCTCCTTTTCTCTCCATTTCTGGAAAAAGAAGCTTGTCTTCGGGAGGAGGTGCGGATTGTATTACCGGGATAGCTTCTTCCTTGGTTGCTTTTTTCTTTTTTCTTCTTTTGTCTTTTTTTTCCTCTTTTTTATCTCTATCTTTTTGCTTGGGTTCGGAATATTTTTCTATGACTTTTTTCTTCATCTTTTCCCGGCGTTTTGCTTTCTGGTAATGAATAATTCTGATCCTGACCTCTTTAAAAGCGAAGCTAAAGAAATTCGAAAGTAGAATGAATACTCTTCCGATGGAAAAATGTGTAGAAAAGATAAAAAACAACATAAGAAGACCGATTAATACAAGAATTGTTCCAGTATGATTAAAATACTGTATTAAGAACGAGGAAAAAAGATTGCCGATAAGCCCTCCTGCAGGGATCTGTACTCCTCTCCAGTTAATATTCTGGAAAAGTACAAAGAGGAGAGCGCTAAAAATAAGCAAAAGAAAGAAAATCCCTCCTGTTTTGAGTAAAAATCGCTTTTCTTTTTTGGGAAGAAGTGTTTGGATTCCCAGGTAGAATAGGGCAAACGGGAGGAAAAAAGATGTAAATCCCAGGAATTGCAATAGAGCTTCTGCGAAGGAGGCGCCCACTTTCCCTGCATAGTTGTGGATTTTTTGACTGGGGGAAGTTGCGGTAACCCAGGAAGGATCCTGGGAACTATAGCTGATGAGGCTGATTAAAATAAGAGAAGCTATTAATATCAGGATAATACCGATTATTTCTGAGGATTTGACTCGTTTTTTTCTTTTCGGTTTTCGGGATGATGATGCAGCCGGTTTTTTTCCCTTCTTTTTTTTCATTATAAAAATTATAACATATTTAAATAGATTTACTAAATTAAAGGAATTAGTGACACAGAAAATAAAATTCCAAATGCCAAATTCCAAATTACAAATAAATTCCAAATGCCAAATTCCAAACAAACTTTGTAAGCCGTGAGCCGTAAGCTGAAATAATGGTTGAAAGTTTAAGGTTTAAGGCAAGAAAGCTATTAATTATTTGCCATTAACCATTTTCCATTCACCACCCGCCTGTCATTACGAATGCAGGAGATTCCTTCGCTTCGCTCTGAACAAGTCTGAGCAATCCAAAAAAAGCCCGTCATTGCGAGGAACGTAGTGACGAAGCAATCCTAAAGTGCAACGCCTTTGAATGGGATTGCCGCGTCGTTTCACTCCTCGCAATGACTGGGAGAGACAAACCTAATCTGTCTTGCTTGTCTTGCCAGCAAGGCGTTGTCTTGTCTGCCCAATAGGGCATTGTCTTGCCTGTCTTGCGTACTTAAACAAACTTAGATAGACTTAAACAAACTCAGATAAACTTAAAGTGGCTGTCAAATGGTTATAGAGTGCTACAAATTTGGAAATAGAGACCTGTTCTGGACGAAGCCCCTCATCGATTTTACATTTTTGTAGAGCATCTTTTACCAGGGAATCAGGCAAGCCGAGTTTTTTCAGATTATTGGATAGCTTTTTCCTCCTGTGCCTGAAAGCTCCTCTTAGAAATTCCAGGAAAAGTTCTTCGTTTTTGATGGAAAATAGAGGAGCTTTCCTTTTTCTTAAAGAAATCAGAGAAGATTTTACTTTCGGGGGAGGGGAAAAGGATGCAGGGGAGACGTTAAAGTGGAGTTTTATCAAGAAATGATTCTGAAAGAGAATAGAAACCGGGGCATATTTTTTTGACCCTGGCTGGGAGCATATTCTATCAGCGACTTCTTTTTGAAGAAGGAATGTGCATTCTGAAAATAGGTCTTTTTCAGCCAAAACCTTAAAGAGGATGGGTGAAGAAATGGAATAGGGCAGGTTTCCTACAAGCTTCACTTTTTCTCTTTTTGTGAAATCTTTGAATTCAAGCTTCAAGACATCTTTTTCTAAAACCGTTAGATTTGGAAAATCTTTCCTCTTCAGGGCGGGAATAAGAGACTTGTCTTTTTCTATTGCGATGACTTTATTCGCTTTTTTTGCGAGAAAGAATGTCAATGCTCCTTTTCCTGCTCCGATCTCAATGATGAGATCCTGCTGTTGGGGATCAATAGTGTTTACGATCTTTTTTAGAACCATTCGATCAACAAGAAAATGCTGGCCTAAGGCTTTTCGTTTGCTTTTTTTCATTTTTATTTGATTTTCATCGACAGACATTATTTATAACACAAATCAAGAAAAAAAATCATGGTCAGTTGCGAGAAAAAACAAAGTAAGACTACAATTGAAGGATCAATCACGCGATTATGCTTAATCTGGAGGAAAAGATATTTTATTTATGAATATAATGAAGAGATTCCAATATTTTCCTAGCTTCTTCATCAAGTTTTTCCTTTTTACTTTTCGACTTCATTTGTTTCACCATCCATTCGAACAGAGCCTTCTTCATTTCCTTTGCTATTTCAGGTTTTTCTTCTATAAGGTTCGACAGCTCTAAAGGGTCTTTAGCAAGATCATAAAGTTCGAATTCTCCTTCCGGTCTTTGAGGAACATAAATGAGCTTCATTCCATCCTTCCTCAAAGATACATGTTTTCCCTTATTTCCTTCTATAAAACCTCTGTTATTCAAGTTTCTAAAGTGGATGGAATCACTTTCACTGAAAGCATGTCGAGTGGCTAAAAGTCTCTTTTTTCCCCATATAAGAGGCAGAAGGCTGACACCGTCCTGGGGGCCTTTATAATCGATGTCCAGTATGTGGAGAATGGTGGGCATGATATCAATCGTTCTCACCTGAGCGTTTATGATCTTTCCTTTCTCTGGCATATTTGGGAACCTCATGATCAGGGGGACACGGATTTGATCTTCATACAGGAAGTCGCCGTGGTCAAAGTAATAATCATGTTCCCCTAAGGATTCTCCGTGATCAGCTGTTATGATGACCAGGGTTCTATTGTAATATCCTAATTTTTTCAGCTCATCCAGGATAATCCCTACACATCTGTCGACAAACTTAACTTCATCATCATAGAGAGAGGTCATATAGGCAACATCTTTTTTATTTATAGTGGATTTTTTCCCCCATAAAAGCAGAAGAGGTCCAAATTTACCTGTATAGGACCCCTGATAATTTATGGATTGAGTCCTTTGGCTTAAAGTTACGGGAGTGTAGGGCATATGTGGGTCATAGAAGTGAATGAGAGCAAAAGTTTTTTTATTTTTATTCTTTTTTAACCAAGCAAGAGGTTCTCCTATTGCAGCCTTAACAGCCTCTTTTTCCGAAGATCTAACCGGAACACGTTTGTGAAAAGAGTCGAATCCCTGCAGGATACGAAGGATGCGAAAAGGAAATGTGTCTGTAAAAGCGGCAGTTTGGAATCCCTTTTTTTTCAATATCTCAGCAAGAGTGCGATTCTTACGTGGGAGAGGAGTTGTGTTTTCTCTTACCCCATGGTTATAAGGATATAGAGAGGTCAGTATAGAACTTACAGCAGGTCCAGTTTCAGGAATGGGACTTATGGCCTGAGAAAACGATGCTCCGGATTTTGCAAAATTATCGATATTTTTTGTATCTGCCCCCTGGTAGCCATAACATCCGAGATGGTCAGCTCTAAGGGTATCTACTATGATTAAAAGAACCTTATCCGGCCTATTGGAAGTTTCTTTTTGATGCTGGTTGAATAAAAAATGGAAAACAAAGAGAGAAATCATCAGAATGATTAATATTCCAAATATGACCTTGATTAACTTCATTTTTGGTCTAAATAATCCTAAGAATCCTTGTTGGATTTGTCAACAGAAAAGATTTATATGGTAACTCCTTCCAAAAAAAATTCCTTGCTTCAAATCATGAAAAGATTAAAAATGAAACCAGGATGAAATGATAAGTTCTGAAAAAAGATACGGGGCAAAAGCCTTTTTTCTCTTTTTGATCCTCTTCGTTGCCTTTTTTGCTCTCATCTTTCAGCTATTCAGGCTGAGTTTGGTTGACTATGGCAAGTTTCTTTTAGCTATTTTTTTTATTGTCTATGTCCCGGGTCAGGCCTTCGTTTGGCTGATAAAGTTAAAAGTTTCCAGATTAGAATCGATCACGCTTTCTCTAGTTCTAGGCATGACCTCCAGCACGTTGGTTTACAGAATTTCCGGGATCATCAATTTTTGGCTGTTGTTCATCATGTGGTTGGCGGCCCTGTTTATCGTCTTTTTATATAAAATCATCAAGAATCCGCCAAAGAAAGAGGATTTTGCATTTTCTATCACCTGGGTCGGAATTGTTTTTATTCTCATAGCCATTTTTGTTGTGTGTGTGCTTTTTTTGGACAATTACAGGAATGGCATTATTCAGAAGGATGGTTCTGTACGATTAAACATGCATTATTTGGATGGATTTGTCAGAAATGCTGTGGTCCGGGAGCTTTCGCATAGCATTCCACCCCAGATGCCATTTGCAGCCGGATTTTCTTTGAGCTATCACCATGGCATGGATATTTTTGTGTCTTTGTTTTACAAACATCTCAACATTGGCGTGCTCGATCTGCTCCACCGTCTAACGATAACTTTTTATTTTGCTCTTCTTTTGATGACTGTATTTATATTTTCCAGAAAATGGATGCGCTCAGATAAAGCAGCTCTCTTGGGCATTTTTCTGATTGTGTTTGGGAGCGGAGGGTTTGGTTATATTGGTGGCCTTCTTACGGATTATGCATCTTATTGGGGAAAGATTTTTTATTCTTTTTACTTTCTGGATATTTTGAGCTTGAATTCTTTTTTACCTTCCATCTCCATTTTATGTGCTGGATTCTTTTGTCTATGGATGTATTTAAAATTCCGTAAGTTTTCATGGCTGATACTCGCCTGCTTTTTACTGGCAGCTATCACCGATTATAAGATGACATATGCTGCCCCAATTCTTGGAGCATTGGCCCTATCAGGGGCGGTGCACCTAGGATTGCATAGAGAGACATCCACCATCAAGGCGCTTCTCTTAACCGGATTGATATTGAGCCCTTTAGTCCTTTTAGCATATTTCCATAATCAAAATGGCCCTCAATATGTACCGGGTGTAAGATTTAATAATTGGGTAATATTTTCGCTGGCTGATTTGAAGTTGTCATATTTAGGAAGGGTATGGGGTGGATTAACTCGACATGCTCATCTGTCTATGACCAATATCCTGCTCGCTGTTCCCATTTTTGCGGGCTTTCTATTTGGGAGCTTCGGACTCAGTTCTTTCGCCCTTCCTGGGTTGTTCAGGAAATTCTTCATCTTTCGGAAGCTTGATAGGATGAGGGTTTTTTTAATTTTTTTCTTTTTTATCGGAATCATTTATTTCTTTGTTTTCTCTCCATCCTTGGGAGGCCATCCGAGGAATTGGACCAATATCTATGTCTTTTATTTAAGTGTTATCGTTCTAATTTTTTTCTGGTCAGAAAGACTTGTCTTTTTCCTTGAAACCAAAAAGAGATTGTTAAGAATCGCTGTTTTATCTGTCGTCATCATTCTCAGCATCCCGAATGTCATTCACTTTTTATGGGCAAAAGTTCATTTTCCCCAGCAAAAAGTATTTGATAGCTATTATATGGAGGCGTGCACATGGCTCAATGAATGTACAAAAAAAGAGGATGTGGTTATCCATAGCTCCAATACAGCCTATGTGTGCTACTTTGTGGACAGGAGAGTAGTTTTAGATCAATCGCCCCATTCCTATCTAACTTTCCATTTGACAACCGACCAGATAAAAGAAAGACAGAATGATATCCAGCATTTCTTTTTAGATCCAGTTATCAATGCTGATGTTTTAGATAAATATAAGGTTTCTCATGTATGGGTGAGAAATAAAAGAGAGTTCACCCTAGTGAAAAAAAATGAGAATAACAAGATTGATTGCTTTTCGTATATAGGCGGGACGAAAATAAAAAAATATTTTAAAACCCACGCATTAAACCTCTCCTTTGAGAATCAAGATTATTCCATATATGCCGTCAATAAGCATGAGGATAAAGATAAAGAAGTATATGTGTTGGAAAGAGAAGGTCCAGTCAGAAAGTTAATAAAATTTTACGAAATTCACTTGCAGAAATAATAATCGACAGAATAAAAGGGACTATATAAAAGGAGACAGGATGCTGCCCCTTTTTTTGCCCTCCTAGTACATTTCCTTCTGCACCTGGGAAAATTAGAGTTCATGGCTCGATTGCCTTCTGCTTTTTTTGGAATGATTCTTACTGGTAGAAGACTCGAAAATGTAAAGAAACAGTGGTTCGAGAAGAGAGATCTTCTAAGGTTCTCTGAAAAGAAAATCCAATTAAACGCCGCCTGAGCCGATAAAACAAGGGATGAAGATTTGCTTAAAAATCACCTCTAAAGGTGATTGCCAATTATTTGGTTTTCTGTTATAAAAACAGCGATCTGAAGTGGTTATAATCCGGATACTCTTCAGGTTTTCCGATGAATTATTTTTTTAAGTAAAAAGCGTGCAAGGATTAAGAACATGATTCGACTAAATTGTAGAAAAGACATGATTTTTAGGAAGTTTCCCATTTTTTTCTTCTTCATACTGGCTTTAATGCATTTTTCCCTCTCTGGTCAGGTTATAAATATGTCGCAGTCCTCGAGCAAGTCAGAGTGGCCAGCTGTTGCTGTTAATTCTGCAGGAGAAGTAATGGTGGTCTGGACCGAGTGGGGAGCACCTGGACAGATGTATTACAGGATTTACCGCAACGGCCAGTGGTCTGGAAAGACGAATTCTGGCATAGTGAGTCAATGGGCGTGGAGTAATCAACTGGAGGTAGATTCAGTTGGTATGTTTCACATATCATTCGCTGATGGATATGGAAGCACGGGGAGGGACATATACTACAGTTTTTATAACGGGAGCACTTGGGCAAGCAGCCAGAGGATTTACCATAGTCCTCACAATTCCGCGTGGAATAAGATGGCGATCGACAGCAATAATGATATCCATATCATATGGTACCACAAATATTTGAACCCCCCTGATATCTCTGATGTTGTTACCATGCATAAAAGTAAAGGAGGACAATGGCCCAGCAGTTATGAAAATATTTCGCGAAGATCCAGCCTGGAATCCATCCATCCTGCTATTCGCGCCAGGAGCGGCCATACCTACGCTACATATATGGAGGGGGCAAGTGGGGGATGGAAACTTTATTTTTCCGAAAAATCAGGAGGGGGATGGAGTAGTCCCAATGCAATTGTCAGCTTAGGGTATTATCCTGCCATGGCTCTTGATGGTATGACGAATGTACATATCGCCTACAGCAACCGGAGCGGGAATTTTTTCTGCATATCGCGGGAAGGCGGGACCTGGGGGTCGCCTCAGGTCATATCGAACGGATACGCCCCGCTTCAGTTCGGGGATATCAGATGCATAAGCAACAATATTGTTGCAGGCTGGACTCAGGAAAGAGATGGAGCGTGGTCAGTTTATATTGCCAACAAAATTACTGGCGGCCAGTGGGCGCCTCCTGTAAAGGTCTCGCCTGAAGATACTTTAGGAGATGGCAATAAGCATGTTCAACTGGCTGTTGATAATCAAGGTTATGCCCATGTTGTCTGGGAAGCCGAGGGAGTAGGAGGGAAAGAAGATATCTTCTATACTAAGGTCTTACTTGCTGATCCCGATGTTCCTTTCATAGAAGTTGACAAGACTTTTCTTACTTTTGACATGGAAGAGGGTGAAAGTCCTGATCCTCAAACTTTTAAGATAAAATCTTATGGAGAAGACGCGTTGGATTACACGATCTCTTCCGATAAACCCTGGCTGATTGTTTCTCCCCAAAGCGGGACAGCCACAGAAGAGTGGGATACGATTAACGTTGTAGTGGATGCCGAAAATTTTCAAGCAGGCAAACGCAGCGGAACGATAACCATTACTGCTCCAGATGCTTATAACAGCCCGGTAAAGATAAGCGTGTCTTTGACAATTGAAAAGAAAAAAAGCCCTTGCATTCAGCTCAACAGATCCTCGTTTTACTTTTTTGCTTTTGCTAGGGGAGATAATCCTGACTCTCAGACATTTAGAATAAAAAACTCCGGAGCGCAGACTCTACATTATCAAATATCGACCAACAAAAGTTGGCTCAAGGTATCGCCCGCACAAGGCTCTTCCACAGGAGAGTGGGATACTATAACTGTCTCGGCTGATGTTTCTTCTTTAGGTATCGACAAGCATAAGGGTGTAATAAAAATTACAGCTTCAGGTGCTGAGAATAGCCCTCAGACAATAAATGTTGAGTTTGAGGTAGTGCTTCCACCTTATCCCTATCCTCCGACCAGTGTTCAGCTGAGAAGAACAGACCATGAGGGGTTGATGGTAAATAATTATATAAGTAGAATCGACTGGCAGGCGAACTCTAAAAACGATGGGCTCTTCAATATTGTTAATTACAGAATCTTCAGAAAAAAGAATTCAGAGCCAATTTCAGCTTATGCTTTTGTCGATGAGGTTGGATCAAACGTATTTAATTACTATGATCAAGGATTTTCAAGTAAATCAGAAAGAGATATGTACTGCTATGCCGTTACCTGTATCGATGATGCTGGTAGAGAGAGTCTGAAGGCAGAAACCTCAGGATTTGGGAGTGTTTTGACTTTTGTTAATTCAGAAAGAAAAGCCCTGAAGGAAAGAAACCCTTCTACCATTAAAAAACATTAACCATCCACCATTCACTATTCCCCATTCACTATTCACTATTCAAAAGGAATGACGGGGAGACAGGGAGAGGGGGGGACAGGGCGAGGGGGAGAAACAGAGGCTTCGCCTGTCATTGCGAGCTTTCGGAGAAAGCGTGGCAATCTCAATAAAGAAGCGATAGCAGTTCAGCAGTGCACTCGTGAGCCGTAAGCCGTAAGCCGAAAAATCCATTATCTATTAACCATTCACCATTCAAAAGGAATGACGGGGAGACAAGGAGAGGGGGCGACAAGGAGAAATAACAGTAGGCAGTAAGGCAGTTTCTTCACTTAGACAAACTCAAACAAACCCAGATAAACTCAGATAAGCTTAAACAAACTGTATTACTGAGTCATTGGGAAGATTTCTGGCGCTTAAGAAGAGAGAGGTAAAGTCTCTCTCTCTGGATGACTATTCCGTCTTTAACAACAATATCGATATTTTGCGTTTGGCGGATATCATCGAGAGGATTAGCATTCAACAGAATCAGGTTTGCAATTTTTCCTTCTTCGAGTGTGCCTAGATTTTTCTCCTGATTGAGAGCTTCTGCGGGGTATTTAGTAGCAGCCAGGAGAGCTTCCATCGGAGAAAAGCCTGCTTCCACAAGTAGCTCCAATTCTTTATGAAGCGAAAATCCAGGAACGAGGTAAGGCCATGGAGTGTCTGTTCCGGTAAGAACTTTGCCGCCTTTTTCTTTAAAAAGAATTATAAATTCTTCGATCTTTTTTTTAGTGATTTTCCAGCTTTCTCTATCCTTGGTGAGCTCAAGGAAATGGCGAGAAAGATAATTTTTCCATCCGTTTTGAAAAATTTCAGGCATGAGCTTGATATGGGGATTATTTTTAAGTTCATCAGGGGTGGAACTTAAGCCTTGATAAAGTGTCAGATTGGCTGTGATATAGACATTTTTTTTGAGAAAAAGGTCTATCAGGCCTTCATATTTTGTGCGATCTACATGAAGCCAGGTTTTATTGGATATTGTCCAAAGAGGTGGAGCATCTTCAAAGTTTTCCTCTCCCAGAAGGGCTTCAGAAACTCCTGTTGTATGCTCCAGAGTTCTTATCCCCCATCGGGCTGCAAGCTCGGCATCCACTCTTCTCAAGTGTCCTGCCACTGGAATCTTGTATTTGTTGGCTTCTTTAATGATTATACGGACTAAGTTTCTTGGGAGAGTCATGTAGATTTTAATCCAGTCCACTTTTCTTCTTGCCAATAGAGCAACAATCTTTCTTGCCTCTTTTGGGTTTTTTACTACTGCAGTGTATTGGCTTGCCCCGAAGGGAATCTTTCTGTTGTTTATAAGATACCCGGATGCAAAAATACTCGGGCCCTGGAGAATTCCCTGATTTATTTTATCTCGAAGAGTAATGATAAAGTCGATATTATTTCCCATATCTCTTGTTGTAGTCACTCCGTTTAAAAGGAATAGATCAGAGAATGATTCGTTGAGAAAATGGACATGCATATCGACAAGACCTGGAATGATAAATTTTCCTCTGGCGTCAATTGTCCTGGCAAATAGAGGTGGGCGGATTTTCCCTACCTGAGAGACGGCCTTTATCTTTTTCTGCTCGATTATAATGATTGAATTTTCAACGGGTGATTTCCCAGTGCAGTCGATAAGGGTTCCTCCTTTGACAACTAATATTTTCTGATCTTTTAAATAAGTTACTGCGAGCAAGGCAATGAAAAAATATAAAGTCAATACTGAGAAAAAAACAGCTATTTTTTTCAAGAAAAACTCCTTTCTATAATTTCTTTAATATAGCAGTTTATTGAAGTTTGTTGCAGAAAGCAAGATAGGCAAAACAAGCATATTTTAAAAAGTTGCATTCGTAGTCATTGACAAAGCATTTTGAGTAGGATAATATAAGAAACTAAATTTTCCACAAGGAGAGGGAGGATGAGTCTAAAAAAGTTTTTTCCGATTTGCATCCTGGCATATATTTTAATTTCTCCAAATCTCTTCAGCCTTGAGAATATATCCTGGACTGGACCAGATTCGCACAAATCTGCAATAGCTGTCAATCAAGATGGAGTCATACTGGTTGTTTGGTGTGAGGGCCTTTGGGGAGAAGAAAGCGGTGCTATTTGGTATAACGTTAATAAAGGCTATGGTTGGGAGGGGGCCAAAAATGCAAATCTGATCGTACAGACTGCCTGGAGCCCGCAACTTGACATTGACTCTGAAGGAAATTTTCATCTAGCCTGGGCAGACGGATATACAAGATTTTCTCGGGAGATTTATCATGCGGTTTATGATCCTGACACTGGCTGGAAAGATGATACCATGATTTATAACAGTCCCGAGAATTCTGCGTGGGAGAGAATATCTGTTGACGGTGACAGAGTATACATATGCTGGTTTCACGAGCATGTGGATCCCTATGCCTCTGATATTGTCATGCATTCCAAGAAACTCGACGAAGATTGGCCTCCCTCTTATGAAAGGTTAACTTGGCATCCTTATGATGAGACGACCCACCCTGCTTTTAGAGTTAAAGATGAAAAAGTCCATATGGTTTGCATGGTAGGAGTTGGATTATATGCTCCATGGAGACTTCAATATACGGAAGGAGAAAGAGGTACTTATTGGGCAGGCGTTTCCCCCACGACCATTTATCCATTGGGGTATTACCCGGCTCTTGAACTTGACGATAATAATGATTCCCATGTTGCCTTCAGCACTCGGACCGGAAACTTTTTTTGTATATCTCAGGAAAATGGAAACTGGAAAGGGGCAGAGGTTATTTCGAGTACTCATGCAGAACTTCAGTTTGGGGATATGAGATATAATAATAATGTTCTCATTGCCTGCTGGGTTCAGGAGTCTGCTTCCGGAAAATCTGTCTATTATGCGAAAAAGACTCCCGGAGGCGACTGGAGCGAAGCGGTTGAGTTATATCCAGCTTATAAGCCTGATTATCCACAAGTTTGGATCGATGATGCAGGTTATGCACACTTTGTTTATGATGACTATGTATCAGGAAGAGAAAGAGATATTTATTATGAAAAGATACCTGCATTCCCGCCAGATCCCTTTCTCCAAGCGACCCCAGATTCTTTATCTTTCACTGTAGATGGTGAGGAGCCAGACCCTGATACTTTAATAGTAAAGAATGTTGGAGAGGAACCCCTGACATTTACCATTAGCGTAGACCAGAGCTGGATGACTGTGACTCCACTCAGCGGAAGCTTAGCCTCTCAGGAAGAAGCTGAGATAACAGTTCAAATTAGTGACTTATCATTGGATGAGGGGATCTATACCGGAACAATTAAGATTACCAGTCCGGAAGCAAAAAACAGCCCCATGGAGGTTGGAGTAACGCTCAATTTCATAGCTCCTCCGATATTTGCTCCTTTGAATTTCACCGGTGAAACAAAAGAGAATAAAGCTTTGTTCTACCGTGAATATATACAATACCTTTCCTGGCAGTCTAATCCGGACAACAGAAATATTGAGAAATACAGACTGTACGAGGTTAGCGGAGTCAACCGGTATTTTATTGAAGAGTTCTCGTCTTCTACCTTCGAATATCAGCGCCGCCATGTTGATAAGGATAAAACTTATACCTACGAACTTAATGCTGTGGACAACAAGGGGCGAACTGGAGATGCAGCAACCCTAAACATAAATGGAACATCGGTAAAGATTGACCTTGATGTTATGATGGATATGATTGGCCTGGTCTGGTTTATCCAGTTTTAAATCAATCTGAGTTAGTCTCCCCCTGTCGCCGTCGTCCTTGATAAACTTCTTTTTACCTTAAACCTTCAACCCGTTACGGCTCACGTCTTACGGCTTACGAATCTTGAGTTATAGATTAAATCGGTAGATGAGACCGATTCCGTATTCAACTCCACCGAGGTTTACGCCGACGTCGCCCTCTGTGGTCTTGGCTATGTTGTATTTTATATGAAGCTTGGCGGCAAGGGATGGAATGATGTTGAAATAAGATCCTGCTTGAATGTGAAATCCTAAATCAGATCCACCAACAGAATCAATTGGAAAATCTTCGGGATATCTTTCTTTATAAACAGTGTAGTCGATTCCAACGCCTGCGAAAGGAGTAAATCTCGATATTTGTCTTAAATACCTGAGGCCAAGAGAAAATGTTGTGATATTGAGTTTGACTTCTTCTTGGGTTATTGTTGTATTTCCCATTTTCTGGAAATAGCTCACACTCGTCCACACATCAAAACTTTTTATATTTATTGGAAGAAGGAATGAATATTCTGCTCTGAGGAAGGCTCCTCCTTTCCCATAGACGTCCCGGAAGGCTTCGTCCTGTAGAAAGTAATATCCTGAAGAGAGGCCAAAGGCAATCTTTTTTGTTGTATCTTCTTCCTCGGGAAATTGTTCTTCAATTGCGGGAAAGGCAGGCTTCTCTGGCACGACAATTTTTTTTGGCACAGCCTCTATTTTTTCCTCTTCTTTTTTTTCTTCGGCCTTGATTGTTTCTTCAATCTTCTTTTTTGGCTTTTCCTCTTCTTCTGGTTTCTCTCCTTCCTCTATTTTTTCTTTCCAGAAGAGGACCATGAGACCCTTTTCTGTTTCTTCTATTTTGTAGTGGGGAATCTCGTCTGCGAAAATAAAGACTACTCGACCTATACCTGGTTTGAATTGGCTGGTCCTGATGCTCAGGATGTCAACATCATTGATTTCGATAACGGGTTCTGTAGAGACTTTGTTGATCCCCGAAAAATCTAATACGAGTCTGTTGGGATCGATAAGAGAAAAGCTCTCATAAGAAATATCTCCTTTGCATTCGATTTGAACTTCAATTTGATTATTTACTTTTTTAAAGCTTAAGTTTACCAGTTCCGTGTCTTGTTCAGGCTGGGCACATAAAAGATTTGTGGTCAAGAGAAGTAGAGGGAATATGATCATTGATCTTATTGCTTTGTTCATTCTTTCCTCCGATTAGGTTTTTTCATGGAACTGAGAATAATAAAAAGGGAAAATAGAGTTTTTTATAATTGAATTTCTACTTTATGTCAAACAAAAAAAGGGACTGCTTATTTAATTTAATAAAGGTTTGACTCTGACCCAATCCACCCAAAAAGCGCCATTTCCCTGAGCGAAGACCCTGAGTTTCATTTTTAGAGGTCTTTTGAGTTGAATCGTCAGACTGAAATTTTGGTATCCATCATGAACAAGGTCTTTCGGAAACAGATCTTTGGCATTGAGAACCCTGTGGATTTCCTCAGATACAACATCCAGGCGGGCTACTCTTTTTGATGGGTTTTTATAAAAACCTTGTTTTTTAATCCTGAATGTTATTTCATAATTTCCTTTAGGATATTTTTCCTCACTCGTGATTAAAGCGACATAATTCGGTTTCTTTGACCCGCTCAATACAGCAAATTTTTTAGAAGCTGTGCTATCGAAACGGGGAGTGCTTCCCTTTTGAGTAAAAAGTTCTGCTTCAAAAAGCCCTTCCTCTGCTACTTCCTTGACAGGATTGACGTCATAAAGAAGAGCCTCTACGGTCCATATGTGATAGCGGGCAAGCAGGCTGGCTCTGTTCATGACCTGGGGAAAGTTTCTTTCAAAGATGAGATCCTCGTTAAATGCGGTCGTAGTGAATACGTGAGTTATGTTGAATCTTTCAAAGAAATCCTTTCGGTCGTTTATGTAGCCCTGGAAATATTCGTGAGCCCTGTGCTTATTTTCAAGGCAGACCGCTGGAGCCCAAAGACCTGCAAGAGTGGCCTTGTCAAAGGCTTTTCCGAAATCTTGAGAAGCCTCTTTGAGCTGGAATTGGGGATTTAATGCCCATCCCATGTATTTTGAAACCTGAAAAATCATTGAGGCTGACAGCAGCAGGATGAGCAGAATTATCTTAAAAGAAGGAGCAGGTAAGAATTTTTCTTTTTTAATCCAGAATTTCAGAAAGAGGAAAAGAAGAAGTGTCATGAGAAGAGAAAGAATGAGCAGAGAGAGGTTAAGACCTATCTGTCCTCGGAAAAGTCGGGGGAATTCTTTCGTTATTGCTTTCATGAGCATGCTTGCGGGGAAAAGCATCCAGAGGAAAACAAGCAGCCCATAGAGCAGCCTGTGTTTTCTAGGTCTCTCAAAGTTCAGATTTGTTAAAAGATGATGGGCCAGAAGGATTGTTAAAAATACCAACGGCACAACCTGAGGGATATAGTGTCGTGTCACTCTCTGCTGAATCACTGCATAATAGAGGAATCCGGCAAAAAACCAGAAGAGGAAAATCCAGTCCACAAGAAGGACTTTTTTTGAGGCATGGACAGCTCTGTAGAGAAGCATCAAGGAAAAGAGAGCAGCCAGCAGAAAGATTACAGGCATTTCGTGGAGGAGTATTTGTGGCCGCGTCCAAAAATATTTCAAGATCAGAGAAAGACTTTTAGGAGGGATAAGATATTGAACATTGAGCTGGCTGAAAGAATTGATGAAGTCCCGATTCGGGATATACAAGAAAAAAAGCCAGGGGATGAAAGGGAGAAGAGCTCCAACAAGAAGAAGGCTGAGCCGTTTTGCAATTTCCTTGATAGAAGTATTCAGAAGGACATAAACCAGATATCCTGCCAGGACAGCTCCGACGGCAAAAAATACTACAGATTTTGAGATAAGGGCTAAAAATAATGACATTCCCGCTCCGATAAGCCACAGGGGTTTCTTTTTCCCCTTCTGAAGGAGATAGATGCCGAGGAGAATAAAGAAAATCGGAGGCATGACTCTGTTAGCGATTCGGCTGTACATAAGAAAGAGGTAATTGAACCCGAGAAGTCCGGTTCCTACTAAAGCTGAGATATTGCCAAGTCTTTCGCGTATGATAAGGAAAAAAAAGATTAAACTGGCGAAACTGAACAATACAGGAACCAGGTTTTGCTGGGCAAACCCGATGCCCAATAGTCTGAACACAAGATAGGTCACAAAATGAGGGGGGAAACTCAGGTACATCATGTTGAAATTATCGACTTCCCATGAGCCAAAGAGGGTTTTATTGCGAGCATTGAAGCTGTAGCCCCCAGGGTCTCCATACGGGCCTCCGCTTGTGCTTAAATCGTAAGGCGGATCAGCCGTGAGATGAACGAAGCGGATAAGAAAGAGGATGAGAAAAAGAGAAAATAACACCAGTGTGATGGTTTTTTTCTGAGACATTTTCTCATAATTACAATAAAAGGATAAATGAGTCAACCTTTATACAGTCTATTCCGTCTTTTGGTTAATGGTTAATGGTTAATGGTAAATGGTAAGTAGTTAAGGCTCATCTCCCATTTAGTTGAAAAAATTAACACCTTTTTTACAGAATGTCATTCCTGCGAAAGCAGGAATCTAGAAAAAGGGCTTGGAGGTTACAAGTAATTGAAAAAGAAAATCAGCCATAGGTTGATTTATATAAAAGTATATGTATAAAAGCATATGCAGATAGTCCTGGATTCCTGCTTTCGCAGGAATGACAAAAAGGGGCGTGGATGACAGCTTAATTATATGTCTCTTCTATTATCTTTCAACTAAATGGGAGATGATCCATAGTTAATAGCTTTCTTGCCTTAAACCTTAAACCTTAAACCATTATTTCAACTTACGATTTACGATTTACGGCTTGCGATTCTAAGTGATTTAGCGTAATATAGAATCGAGAATGGAGAAGCCCAAGGAACAAGTAAAAGGCAGTATTCATAAAACCTTAATAGATCAGAGAAAATCTGCGTTCAAAAAATATATTAATATTTTTATCGGGAAAAAAAGCCTATGGCTGTTCATAAAATATGAATGCATCATATTTTTATTCTCCTGGATTCCCGGGGCGTCAGGCCTCTTTTTGCGGAGAATTTTTTATCCCTTGATTTTAGGTAAAAAGGGAAAAGGAGTTACCTTTGGCCACCACATAACTCTACGCCATCCCCATAAAATATCCATTGGAGATAATTGCTTAATCGATGACTATGCTGTTCTGGATGCAAAAGGAGAAAAAAACCACGGGATAGTCATGGGAGAGAATGTAATCGTTGGTCGAAACACGATCCTTAGCTGTAAGGAAGGATCTATTTTTCTGAAGGATTATGCAAACATCTCTTCAAACTGTTCCCTTCTTTCAGAGACAAAAATCACTGTCGGGAAACATACATTTCTGGCCGGACATTGTTATCTGGTTGCAGGAGGCAACCACAGCTTCGAACGGACAGATATTCCTATAATGTTCCAGCCATCGCTTGTAAAGGGCGGGATAAACATCGGGGACGACTGCTGGCTGGGAGCCCTGGTGACAGTATTGGATGGTGTATCTCTTGGCAAGGGATGCGTTGTCGGAGCTGGAGCCGTGGTGACAAAATCCTTTCCTGATTATTCGGTCACAGTAGGAATTCCTGCCAGGAAAATCAGAGACCGGAAAGATTAAGAAGAGTTCTTTTCTTCCTCAGAAAGGCTTTCCTCAAGAATCGATAATGTCATTGCTAGATGGTTTATTTTCTTTTTCATATCAGAGATCACAAGGGAGAAGTGAAACGTCAAAAGAAAGAGGCTGGCTATGAGAATAAGAAAGAGGGAGGCTGGTTGATATTGAATTCCCAGCAGGGAGGAAATTGTATCTATGGCACCCCTGAATATCGAAAGCAGCAGAAAAATCAGAAAGATTAGAATCCACAGGATGGCATATTCCTCTCTTATTTTTTTCTTCCGGATCAAAATGGCTATCAGAACCAGCAAGAAAATTGAGAATATGATACTAACAATCTGAATAGGGCTGATCGGATAAGGATTCATTTTTTTCCTCCGTATAAAAAATTCACCAGGATGGTGAGTAAAACTTTTATAAGATAATAATAACTGTGCATAAGACTTATTGATGATACGCCGCCTTCTCTTTCCTTCATTTCTGTAGGAATTTCCTTGATTTTAAGGCCTTTTTGGCTGAGAAGATAAACCTCAATAGGTTCTGGATAATCAAACGGATAATCTTTTCTCAACAGGTTTGCCGCTCTGCGGCTGTATGCCCTGAACCCGGAAGTGTTATCTGTGATTTCCTTTTTAAGGAGGAATGCTGTCAGAATGTTTAGAAGTTTTATGCCTCCTCTCCGATGAAGAGAGGAAAGATAACCTTCCCGTTTTATGAAACGGGACCCTATGACAAGATCCGCCTCTTTTTTGAGTAAGGGCTCGATCAGGCTTCTGGCCTGGGCAGGAGGATGCTGGCCGTCTCCGTCAATCCGCACCAGGAGTTCGTAGTCCTTTTTGCAGAAAAAGTTGAAGCCTGTCCAGATGGCGCCGCCGATTCCCATGTTAAAAGGAAGATGAAGGGCTTTTATACCTTTATGATTGGATAAAATCTGTTTGGTTCTATCCGTGGATCCATCATTAACAACGAGAATATCTGCTTCCGGGAGATTTTTCTTTGTCTCTTCGATGACATCTGATATTGTATTCTCCTCGTTGAATGCTGGAATCAGTACCAGGAGTTTCATGGTTATTTTTTACTTTAACGTGCACACCTTGTCAACAGTAAATGGGGAATGGGGAATGAAAAATGAGGGAAGGGGCGCTGTACCCGTTAAGAATGACTAGGCGACGGGGTGAAACGGCGACAAGGCGAAAATACCAGTAGGCAGAAAATATATGAAACGGAGAAACGGGGAAAAGCATCCAGAGGAAAACAAGCAGCCCATAGAGCAGCCACATGCTGTTCTAGTGTCTGAATTGCAGTATTCAGTTCTTCAGATACTTGAAATTGCTCATCCAATAATATAAAATACCCATTGTCCAGATCAAACAATAAGCGATCAATGAGGGAGGATTGGCACATAATTGAAAGCAGAGTTCAACGGGAAATCTGGGGTGAAGATCAGTAAGAATGAAAAATGAATTCAAGTCTTCAAATCCTCAAGCAATTCTCTGCAATACAGACATTTCAATTATAATCCCTGTATTAAATGAGGAAGGGAATTTATTAGAACTTTATGATCGTTTGACCAAAGTTTTGAAAACATTTAAAAAATTATATGAAATTATTTTCATTGATGATGGAAGTAAAGATGGATCTTTTGATATTCTTAAGAAACTGCATAAAAAAGATAAAAAAATAAAAATTATCAAATTTTCCCGAAATTTTGGACATCATATCGCTTTGAGTGCGGGTCTTGATTTTTGTAATGGAGGTATTGTGGTGATAATGGATGCTGATTTACAAGACAAACCTGAAGATATCCCTCGTTTATTATCAAAAATAGAGCAGGGATATGATATTGTCTATGCCATAAGAAAAAATCATAAGAGCCCCTTTTTCGACAAGATCACTTCAAAGATTTTCTATCAAGTATTTGGAAAATTAGCCAAGATAAATATAGCTCAGAATACAGGTGCTTTTCGGGCTATGAGGAGGAATGTAATAGATGTCCTTAAAAAATTCAGTGAAAGAACACGATTTATTCCAGGTTTAATAGACTGGACAGGGTTTCAAAGCACTGGAGTTGGCGTTGAAAGGGAAACAAGATCAGGAGGTAAAAGAAAATATAATTTCTGGAAACGGGCAAAATTAGCTGTGGCAGCGGTTATATCCTTTTCTCATTTCCCCCTTCAAATTGCTGGCTATTTAGGATTTTTTGTAGCTGGTTTAAGCTTTTTATGGGCGATTTATTTAGTTATAAAAAAATTTATTTTTGGAATTCCTCTTGTTGGTTATACTTCATTGATTGTATCAATATTCTTTTTAGCTGGAGTCCAACTTATCGTGTTAGGATTTATAGGTGAATATCTTGGAAAGGTTTTCGTAGAAGTTCAAAAAAGGCCATTATATGTTGTTGAGGAAATAATTGAATAGATCACTTGAATCTCGAATGCTGACTTATAAGAATCTACCTCAAATTAAACCCTTAGTTACTTATTATCAATATAAACCTTACTACTACTATAATATAAATAATCAAAAATTAGTTGAATATTTTCTCTCATTAATTAAAAAAGAAAATATAATTTTTATAATCAAAGATAGAGATTATATTTTAGGAGCAGCTGTGGCAGTTGATTTACCTTGGGATTCCTCAATATTTAGAATTAAAATGGCCAAGATTAGCTTTTTACTTGCCAAGGAGGAGTGCTTCAATTCTTATGATATTACCAATAAATTGTTATTGAATATTCTATCCTTTTGTAGGGAAAAAAATATCAGACATATATCGTGTCAAGTTAATACAAATGAGACTTTTCTTATTCACACCCTAGAAAAAAATCGATTTAAATTAGTGGACACGATAATTATTTATTCGATTTTTCTTAAAAATTATGGGGTTGAGAAAATAAATTGGAATTACGTAATAAGAGAGGCTACAAATAAAGATTTACTGGCAATGCAAGAATTGGCAGGCACAGCTTTTTTTACTCCTAATATATTTTTGAGTAGATTTTACGTTGATCCTCTTTTGAGAAAGAAGGCAAATAATCTTTATAAAGAATGGCTAAGGAATTCATTCAAAGGAGAACAGGCTGATATAGTATTTATCGTAGAAAATAATAATAAATCCTTTGGTTTTATCACCTGTCAGTTGCCAAAGAAAAAATCAATAGAAATACTTAATAAGAAAATTGCTACTGTTCCACTCAATGCTATTTCATCTGAATTTAGAGCACAAGGGATATATCATCAATTAGTAAAACATTCATTAGATTGGTTTAAGAAACAAGATGTTGACTGGGTAGAGATAAAGACTCAGATTGTTACCTTGCCTGTTCAACGAACATGGCAAAAATTAGGAGGTAAGTTAGTGTCCTCCTATCATACCTTTCACAAGGAGTTATGAGAAGATGACCACAATATTAGTTACTGGTGGAGCAGGTTTTATCGGGAGTAATTTTGTAAACTATATTTACAGAAACTATGTCAACTATAAAATAACTGTTTTAGATGCTCTTACTTATGCTGGAAATCCAGATAATATCCCTGAAGAAATTAAAAATAGTGAGAAATTTCAATTTTGGTACGGCAGTGTAAATAATTTAGCCCTTGTGGATAAGTTGGTAGCCGAAGCAGATATAGTAATTCATTTTGCAGCAGAATCCCATGTCGCCCGATCAATTTTTGATAATCGGCTGTTCTATGAAACTGATGTCTTAGGTACCCAATCTGTAGCCAATGCAATTTTAGAGAATAGCCCCAAAATTGAGAGATTTATCCACATTTCCACTTCAGAGGTGTATGGTACTGCATTATTTGAACCAATGACTGAAGATCATCCTTTAAATCCTACTACTCCTTATGCTTCAGCTAAAGCTGGTGCTGATAGATTAGTTTATTCCTACTGGAAGACTTATGATATTCCAATGATAATTTTACGACCTTTTAATAATTATGGCCCCTACCAGCATTTAGAAAAAGTTATTCCCCGATTCATTACAAATGCTATTTTGAAGGAACCTTTGACTATTCATGGCGATGGAAAAAACTTGCGTGATTGGGTATATGTGGAAGATGTTTGTCAAGCAATTGATAGGGCTATACATTGTGATCTAGGTAAAGTTAAAGGCGAGGTGATTAATATTGGAACTGGTCGAGATATAGATGTTTTGACTATAGCTCATATGGTTCTTGATAAAATGAACAAACCAAAGTCATTAATTTCCCACATAGGTGATCGCCCTGGTCAAGTAAAAAAACATATTTCATCTATCAAGAAAGCTAATGAGCTTTTAGACTGGAAAGCAATTACCAAATTTGAGCAAGGGATAGAAAGAACTATTGAATGGTACCAAAATAACAGGAAATGGTGGGAGAAGGTGTTATGGATGAGATATGTTCCAATTGTAACCAAAGATGGAAAAGTGGAGATGCACTAAATGACTTTTTGGGGAGCAATGATTTGCCCTCAATGTGAGACAGTTTTAAAATCAAAAAACAATGATTACTTTTGTTCTAGATGTAATAAAATTTATCCTAATAATAATGGCATAATATCTTTTGTTGATGAAAAGATTGAAGAAAAAGGATATAAAAAAAAATATTTTATTGCTCTCAGTGAAGCAGAAAAAAAACATTTCTGGTTTAGGGCACGAAATAAGTTAATCTTATTTTTTGTTAAAAAGTTCTGTCATAAGATAATAAATTACGAACATAAAATGTTAGAAATAGGCTGTGGGAATGGTAATGTGCTTTGTTATTTGAGAAACAATGAGATTAATTGCCAAGGAGGAGATTTATTCATAGAAGGTTTAGTTTACTGTAGAAAAAAAGTAAAAGTCCCGTTATACCAAATTGATGCTTTACGTCTTCCTTTTCGAAGCTATTTTGATATTATTGGAATGTTTGATGTAGTTGAACACATTGAAGAAGATGAAGAATTATTCAAAAAGGTATATAAAGCTCTGAAAGCTCATGGGAAAATATTAATCACTGTTCCTGCAAATAATAAATTATGGGGAAGATATGACGAGGTAGCCTTTCATAAACGAAGATATACTAAAGTAGAATTAATGAAAAAATTAAACGATTCAGGATTTACGATTGAGAAAATATCATATTTTGTATCATGGCTTTTACCAGTTTTATTATTATTTCGTTATATCAACAACAAAAGGAGTAAGAATCTTAACAATGATGAATTTTTAAAAAAAGAAATTCAGATAATACCATTTCTCAATACTGTGTTTCTTTGGATTTTAGAAATGGAAGCGATATTAATCCATTTTATTAATTTACCTTTTGGGTCTTCTTTAATTGCTATAGCTAGGAAGAATCGAGATGAAAATAGAATTTTTTAGACATAACATAGGATCTGAAGAAATTGCAAAAGTTACTGAAGTATTGCATTCAATTTTTTTAACTACAGGAGATGTCGTCTCTGAATTTGAAGAGAGGTTTTCTCAATATCTGGGGTGTAAATATACTATTGGAATAACCAGTTGCACCGCCGCTATGCATTTATCTTTATTAGCTTATGATGTGGGACCAGGGGATGAAGTAATTACCACTCCGATGTCTTTTATTGCCACAGCAAATGCTATTTTGCACACTGGTGGGAAGCCAGTTTTTGTTGATGTTGAACTTGAGACAGGTAATATCAACGCTGATTTGATTGAACAGGTAATTACCGATAAAACCAAGGCAGTATTACCAGTTCATCTCTATGGGCAGATGTGTGATATAAAAAGAATTAAAAACATTGCTGATAGGCATGGATTAGTGGTAATTGAGGATGCCGCCCATTGTATTGAAGGAGAAAGAGATGATGTCAAACCAAGTCAACTTAGTGAAGCAGCCTGCTTTAGTTTTTATGCTACTAAAAATATCACCTCTGGTGAAGGAGGAGCTGTAACTACTAATAATAAAGAACTTTCTGAGAAATTAAAACGATTGAGATTGCATGGAATAACAAAAGGAGCAGCAGAAAGATATACTAAGAAATTTCAACATTATGATATGGAGTTATTAGGCTGGAAATATAATATGGATAATATTCAAGCAGCCTTATTGCTTAATCAGCTTGATTTAATTGAGAAACGATTAAAAAGGAGAATGGAAATATGTAAGATGTATGAAAAAGCTTTTTCCAAAATTGAAGGGATAGATTACCCAAAAGTATTACCCAAATCTAAAAGTGCTCGACATTTATTCACCATCTGGGTTGATCCTAAAAGAAGAGATGAAATATTGGGGAAGCTTCAGGATAAAGGAGTGGGGGTGGCGGTTAATTTTCGACCTGTTCATTTGATGAAATATTATAGAGAAAACTTCGGTTATCAAAAAGGGATGTTTCCAATAGCAGAGAAAATAGGAGAGAGTACAATAAGTCTACCTCTATATCCAAAATTAACCAATGATCAAGTAGTATATATCATTGAGAAAATAAAGGAAATTATGTCAATATCGTAGATAAAATTAAAGGGAAGCGATCCATTGCCTTTTAATATATCATTTACCTGTAATTAGACATATTTAATTTTTGTATAAAAGTGATTTAGTGAAAGAAGAGAAGCCTAAAAAATTGCTTGAGAACTTGAAGAGAAGTCTCCCTCTGATCATTATATGTATTTTTGGAGCTCTTCTCCGTTTTTACAAATTGGGTAACTTCATATTTTATTGGGATGAGCCATCCCATACAGTGAGAGTCGCAGCCAAATCATTGTCATTCATATTAACTCATGATTATGGAAGTATATTGTATCAACTCCTTGTACATTTTCTCTTGCCATTGGGAAAATTAGAGTTAGTATCAAGACTGCCAGCTGCTCTATTTGGAATTTTAAGTATTTTAGGAACTTATTATGTAGGAAAATTGCTTTTTGGGAAGAGAGAAGGACTCATAGCGGCTCTATTTGTTTCCTTTTCACATTACTTGCTCAGGTATTCCCAACATGCAAGAGCATACACTGCTTTTGTCTTTTTTTCTTTGCTTTCTCTTTATTTTTTCTATAAAGCTATTAAAGAAAATAAAACAAAATATTGGATTCTTTGTCTCATTTTTACAGTAATTAATATTTATTTTCATCTTTTTGCTTTAGTAACAGTTTTAATTTATATTTCTTTTGTAGGAGTTCTCTTGGTTGAGAAATTAATTAAGTTTAAAGGCAAAAAATCGTGGCTTATTGATAAAAGGAGATTAATTAATTTTGTGATAAACACCCTATTAATATTCATAATTATCTATTTACTTCGTTATCCAGTTCAGACTGGGGGAACTAGTTCGCTAAATTGGATAGTAGAAACTTTAGTGAGGATTACAAAAGCACCAACAATAGAGTTTTTTCCGCTAATTAATAACATTCTTACTCATCAAATTTATCGCTTTCCATCTCTACTCTATTTTCTTGCCCTCTTTTTTATTATTTTTGGAATTATTGGATGTTTGATTCGACTAAGAAAGAAAGATGTTTTACTTCTCCTTTATATCATTTTACCTATATTAAGTTTTTTTCTAATCAAACCTCGTGCTGTCTTTTTCATATCTGCTCATAGATATTTTATATTTATTTTACCCCTTATTTTCATTTTATCGGCTAAAGGAATTAGCCTTCTCAGCTCTCTCTTTATTTCCTTAACTCCTCATTTAGGTTTTATTAAGAAAAGGGAATATTTTTATAGAAATCTTACTCTAGCCATTTTAGTCTCGAGTTTCTTTCTTCTCGAGTGTTGTACTATAAAAGGATATTCTGTTTATATATGGAGATTAAGTTCCCTTAATTTGAGTGAGAAGGTGCAAAGTCTGTTAAAAGATAAAGTTAAAAGAGAGGAAATGATTTTCTTTGATTCTTTTCTTAATAAGACAAGGGTATTAAAGCTGACTCCTTTTTATCTTACTCGTGGAGAAAAGAGGTTAATGATAGTCTATGTTAGTCAGCTCAACTTAGAAACAAAATCACGCCTAACAAAATCTGGCTTATGGTTAGTTTTTAACAGTTCGTTACTTAGAGGAAAAAGGAGGAACAATCTCAATTATGATATACCTGGAGCAGAAATTAGAAATGTTGATGGAAATTCCATAATTCATTGGGAAGCAGGCAAGAAACCACTTTTAAAAAATTTGATAGAAATGGTTAAATTTCTTATTCCTCTCCGTTCAGATAGAGAGGTAGAATATCGGCTTTTGTTAACCGAATTCTACTTAATAGACCGGAATATTAAACAGGCTTTACAAGAACTGGAAATCATTGAGAAAGTTAAATTTCTCCACTCAGGAGAAAGGCAAGATAGAGAGAGAGCTCATCATTTTTTACAAGTTATCAATAAATTCATAATAGATAGTGAGGATTACCTTCAAATTGTCCAAAATGACTTTTATATCGTTATAGGGAGACTATTATTTACTCTTGGGAATGAATTTTTTTCTGAAGAGAAACTTGAGGAAGCCATTTCTGCATTTGACAAGTGCATTCAACTGTCTGATGGGTATCACACTCCTATTGCAAAGAAGTATCTGTCTCTTGGCAACCGGTTTTTACGGTTAGGAAGAATTGATGAAGCTGTTTCTTTTCTAAACAAAGCCAGCAAATTAGACCCAACTATATCTATCATTTATTTTTAGCTGAAGATTATAGAAAAGAAGGTGTGATGAATGAATCTATAAATGAATACAGGAAAGCATTTAATATGCCTTTTCTTTCTGATAAGCTCCTCTACCGTATTATCTCAAAGCCTCAATCTCCTCAGCTAACTCATCTTGGAACATGTCATAACAAAAATAGTATAAGGAAATCTCAATGTATCGTGGAGTAACGATCCTTTAATTTCAGAAAAAACCTGAAAAGCCAAATTCTTATACCCTTCAATTGTTCGAACTGTCTTCCCACGATCCTTAGAATTTAACCACCTCGCAAACCAGTGTTGGCCTTCAACATATACATTATCGTAGGTCACCAATTCCCCTCCCGGCTTTAGCGCTTGCGAAGCCAAATCAAATAGTTTCAATGCCTCTTGATCCGATAGATGGTGAAGAATCCCTGTTGCAATAACAATATCATAAGATCCTTTCTCTGAAATTGTCATTTCGTCGACTTTCTGGCAAAAAAAATCACAATTTTTCCTATTGACCCAACGAAGTTTTGCCAGATCAATATAATTTTGATTCATGTCAAAACCTGAATAAGCCCCGATGGAATCGGGGAGATAAGAAAGGATATCACCAATACCACACCCTATATCCAAGACCCGACACCCAGAAAAAGGTCGAATATGGTTTTGCACATGACGACGCATGGTTTGGCGATGGCACAAAGTCTTTTTAAAGGCCTCATACATCCAGGCCTTGGTCAACAGGTTCAATAATCCTTTATCACTATGACTTGTTTTGTTCATACTTTACTTCAGGAGGTAAATATAGGAATTTTCTTTTAGTGCTCGCCACAAATTCCTCGCCATTTTCCGCTATTTTCGCCCGATGACATCCTGGGATGACAATATCACGCCCAAAACGGCAATGTCAATTGCCAGAAAATAGAGCCAAGGCAGCATAAACAGCAAAACACCCTGTCATAAGATAGGCCTAACCGCTGAAATCGACAAAAAGCAGCCAAGAGCCCCTTAGAAATTGAAATGGTCTAAATGTCAAGACCAAATTTGAATCTTTTTTTAGGTGCATTTCCTCCAGATCCTGTAGCGCCTTTGAATGGGATTACCGCGGCGCTTCGCGCCTCGCAATGACTGGGAGAGACAAACTTAGATAAATTTAAACAAACTTAAAACGTCTTACGATTCAAGAGCGTGTTTTATTCTTGCTCCTAACTACTCACTCCTTACTCCTCACTATTATAAGATTTGAGTTTTGAGCTTGAATTCATGTAAAATTGTAAAATCAATATATTTAAAGTTTAGAGTAATGAATAAAACTGTTCCCTCAAAAAACGGGTTTTTTAAGAAAAATTCTTATCTTTATCTTTTTTTCTTTTTTGTGTTTATTGCGACTCTCCTCATAAGATTATCTTTTGTCGGTTTGATCCCCATTTGGAGAGAAGATGCATTCCATTATCTAGCAAAGGCAGAGGAAATCATCCAAGGTGACTTTAGCTTGAAGGAGCAGGATATTGGCCTCTCTCTTTTTTATTCCCCGTTTTTTCTTTTTTTCGGATCAGGGGATTTATTCGAGGATTTACACTTAGCTCAGGTTCTTCTTGCTGTTGTGGAAAGCCTGATACTCATTCCAATCTTTTTGATCGCCATGCGATTTTTTCGGTGGAAAGGAGCAATATTGGCGTCGCTTTTGTTCGCCTTCTGGCCAGGTCTTGTATACTGGACAGCACAGGGTTATTCGGAAGGCCTTTTTGTGCTTTTACTGCTTTTTTCCTTTTATTTTTTAATAATGTCTGACCAGAAAAGATATTTCCTCCTCATTGCCGCAGTGTTTACAGGCTTAGCATTTTATGTCCGCGTCAACGGGATCTTTTTCTTCCCTCTGATTCTATTATTTTCCTTTATCTACAGAAAGGAAATCCCGCGTTGGAACTGGAAATGGTTGTTCTATGTCGTTCTTGCATTTCTCCTTGTCATCAGCCCCTATTTTATGCTGAGGTTCAGTTCATACCAGAGCCCATTCCATTACAGTATGAGTTCAAGGTACCTCTTTTCTGATAGTCACCAGCAGTTGTATGACCCTGATTTTCATCCTACAATTTCTTCGTTTTTATCCACTCATTCTATGAAAGATATTCTTTCCAGAGGATGGAGAGGGATAAAAGGCATAATCCAGGATACCCACAAAGCCAACTATTTTCTTATGACTCTCGCTTTTATAGGTCTGCTTCTTTTCACGAGGAAAAAATTTCTTTCTTTTCATTTTGTCTTTCTTTTCTGGTTTTTAGGACTTTTCTGGATCTATGCAGTGGTCCGAAGCGCGCGGTTTCTCACTCCGCTTGTTCCTTTCGCCATAATCCTCGCAGCTGGAGTTGTAAGCCATATTTTTGAGAAAAGAAGGAAAGCCGGTGTTTTCATGGGCATATTTCTAGTCTTTTTCATCTTTTTATACGGTCAGAAATTTTCGAATTTAAGAACCGGATTAAAATATGAAGGTTCTGTCTGGGAAAGTGCGAAAGGCTGGGGGACATGGATTGCCCAGAATATTCCTCCGGGAGAGACTCTGGCTATGCGGGAGGGAATAGATATTGCGGATATGATAGCCTCTCAAATAAAGGTAGAAACCATCCCTCATCGTGACGATATAGAGGAAATATGGGCCTTTTTGAGAGAGAAGAGAATAAATTATTTAGCTATTGGCTCAGGAGGATTGGAGGTTTCCGATTGGAACAGAATTCCTGCACTTAAGCAGATAAGGAGAGAATCTCTTGCGCCTTTCCTGGTCAGAATCTATTCTGATGAGAGTCTAAAATGGCCTATGGCAATCTTCAGGATAAATTGGGATAAGAAGGATGCTGTATACAAAAGAGGACCGGGAGATGTGGTTGAGGTAGAGTCGTTGGCGGTTTCAGGAGCATCAAAATATGATCCCAAAGCTTCCAATGGTTATGCCCTGTTAGCCAAGAAAAGTGCTTCTGAGCAGAGTTCAATTCTTTTGGGTCCTCTCAGGGCTGTTCCACCAGGGAAATATCGTGTTTCTTTCCGGTTAAAAGCTAAAGATGTTGATAGAGGAAATTTCTTTGTTAGATTAAATATTCTTTTCCTGAAGACCAAAGAAATTCTGGCAAGAAAGACAATCAGAGGAGGTGTGTTCAAAGATGGAGATGTTTACAAGGATTTTGACTGTGTTCTGGACTTGGAAAAGAAAAGGAGCCTTCATTTCAAAATAGTCTCTAAAGGCCATGGCGAATTGTGGGTTGACAGCATTTCTTTTTTCCAGGCGGATTAAGGGAACTTTCCCATGGATGAAGCAGAAAGAATATATAAGGCAGTTTTTAAGACACAAATTCCTCCTCCAATAAAAGAGAGATTTCAAAAGGCCTCAAAAAAATTATCTGCCGGCTTCACGCAGGAAGAGATGGATGAATACAGGTATGTCATGTTAAAAATTTCTGATTTGGAGGCTCTGGAATTAGCTGCCAGGCGCAAGAACAGACTGCCTCTGCTCGTATCAAGATTCAGATTGATGGTCTATCTTGCGGAAACTATGCCTGAGAATAGAAAGTTTTTTCTCGGCTTGAAAAGCAGAAGACTCATCTGGCCATGGTGTATCAAATTCAGTGGATTAAGGACCGTAATTAAATTAATAAAAGGATCGTTTCTATTAAGAGCCTTGAAAAATGTTTGAGGTTATAATTGTCGGATCAGGTGTATCAGGTGTAGCTGCGGCGTTGCGCCTTGTTGACAACGGCATAAAGCCATGTATCATTGATGTCGGTATGGAACCGTGCCCGGAACCTGAGATTAGCGAAAATTTTTACACTTTCCGGGAGAAAAATGATTGTTTCAAATTGATGATAGGTGAGGATTTTGAGGGTTTGTACAATTTAGACCGAAGAAACAAACCTATCCCTGCCAAATTGACATCTCCGGGAATGAGATTCGTCCTCGAGCGTTCTAAAAAGCTCGCTCCAGTCAATGAGTCCGGTTTTAATGTCATTCAAAGCTTTGCCCGGGGAGGATTGGCCAATGCCTGGGGAGCGGGATTATACAGGTATAATAACAGGGATTTGGAGGGATTTCCGATTAGAGAATCAGATTTGAACCCCTATTATGAGAGGTTGACAGAGGAAATCGGAATAAGCGGCGAGAATGATGACCTGACGCCTTATTTTGGCAGGGATGATTTTCTCCAGATGCCGCTGCGGCTTTCTGCAAATGCTTCCAGGATTTTAAAAAAATATTTCAGAAACAGGAAAAAACTAAACAAAAAAGGAATTTATGTCGGCCGCCCCAGGTTAGGTGTGTTATCAGAAGAAAAAGACGGGCGGAAAGCCTGTGACTACAGCAACCTTGAGTTCTGGCAGCCTGATTTATCTTACATTTATTCTCCTTCTCTTACGCTCAGAAAGCTCATTCAAGAGGGAAAGGTTGTCTACATCAAAGGTTTTATGGTGAAATCCTGGAGCCGCAAGGATAATGTTTTGAATGTTCAGGCCGATACTGTAAAAGAGAAGAGAACGGCTTTTTTTGAATGCAAAAAACTCGTGTTGGCTGCAGGAGCGGTAAACAGTGCAAAACTTGCTCTAAGCACTGCGAAAGATTATCAAACCAAATTAACGCTTCTTGATAACCCGGCTCTTCAATTTCCTTTCGTCCTTCCAAGCCGGATAGGAAGCATCCTCGAGACGGATGCGTTTGGTCTAACACAGTTAAATTTTATCTATGACTCAAAAGTCTACGACCTGCTTCTTCATGGAAGCATTCTGGAGGTTACATCTCCTGCAAGGGCTGAGTTCTTTGCGGCTTGTCCTCTGGCTGCGTTCGATAATCTGCGTTTGATCCGCACAATGCTTCCGGCCTTGGTCGTCATGCAGCTCTTCCTTCCTGCCTCACGGGAGCAAGGCGCTTTGCTTTCCTTGGATGGGAACGAAGAGCTTAAAATCATCGGAAAGACAAATGATATCGGAAAAGACTTGATTACAGATATTATAAAAATATTCAGAATATTAGGGGGCTATACGCTTCCCTCTCTGGTAATAAAAGTCCCAAATGGACACGGCATTCATTATGCCGGCACTCTCCCTATGAGTGATTCTCCGAAGAGCGAGTATACCTGCAGTAAGTTTGGCGAATTATATGGTGAACCTGATGTGTTTGTTGTGGACGGGTCTGTGTTTCCGGCTTTAGCCGCAAAAAACAGTTCTTTTTCTGTAATGGCTAATGCCATGCGGATTGCTGATTTTATCACAAACACATTGAGAGGTTGAGTCATGAAAACAGTCCTCATTTCCGGAGCAAGCGGGTTCATAGCCACACACATCGGCCAAAAATTAAAAAATTCAGGGCTGAGGACTGTCGGAATATCCCGGAGTTCACAATCCATCCCTTACTTCGATGCTGTCTATAAAGGCTCTTTGATGAGGCCCTTGGAAGAAATATTTGAAAAGGAAGAAATCCACACATTTATTCATTGTGCGAATCATGTTGGTACGAATGATTACGAGGTCAACGTTGAAGGAACAAAATTGTGGGCCGAGCAGGCAAAACAAAAAGGGGTTCAACTTCAGATATTCTTGAGTTCCACCTCAGCCAGGGAGGGCTCTCCTTCTTCTTACGGCCGGGCAAAATTCGAATTGGAGAGATGGTTTACATCAAATGATCAGATTGTTTTGCGCCTTGGTTTGGTCGTAGGAAACGGCGGCGTATTTCGAAACATGGTTTTTCTGGTAAAGAAATACCCGGTTATGCCTTTTCCTGATAAAGGCAGGGCTAAGGTGTATCTCACAGGCATAGATTTTCTGTGCGATGTCATCAAGGATATCGTGCAAATCGGAGGACCTATTCCAGGGGGCGCATTGTGGAATCTTTTTCAGCCGGATCCAGTGACTATGAGAGAGGTTTTAAAAGAGATCAAGAGGCAGTACAAGACTTTCTGTGTTTTCTTGTCCATACCGTCTGGCTTGATCTTGAGCATGGTGCGCATGTTAGAGCATATTCCTTTTTTGAAATTGAATGTGTCGAGCAACAACATCATTGGGTTGAGACAGGACGAGAGTTTTGATTTTGAATCTGATTTTGCCAGGTTTGGTTATCCTGAATCCAGCCTTTCTGAGCTGATTCAAAAAACAATAAGCCATAAATCCTGAATCGTAAGCCGTAAGCAGTAAGCCGAAACGGGTTTAAGGTTTAATGTTGAAGGTTTAAGGCAAGAAAGCTATTAACCATTTCCCATTTACCATTCACTATTTCCAATTTCCTTATTCTTCGGCAGTATGGCAGTTCAGCAGTATATCAGTATTCTCCATTCCCCACACGCTTGTCATTGCGGGCATAATACTCACAGAGTGGAGCTAATTTCCTTATTTTTAAAGTAACAATACCAATTTAAGTAACTGATTTTATGTTTCTCTGTTAACCCGCGATGTTTTCTATAATCTGCCTTCAATCGCGAAT